>Ga0265293_10000673_pt1 | contig 79560 bp, 74 predicted proteins | sample Munlanlewell138R_FD_192505 | JGI IMG/M metagenome (GOLD analysis project Ga0265293, IMG submission 192505) | Leachate microbial communities from a municipal landfill in Southern Ontario, Canada - Leachate well 138R | ecosystem: Engineered > Solid waste > Landfill > Unclassified | place: Canada... | reverse complement strand
TTTCTGGACATAGCCGCTCCCCGGGTGGAACACTTCCGGAAAAAGTACGGCGTTGAACCTAAGAAATGGACAGTCCGCATCATGAACACACGCTGGGGAAGCTGTTCTTCGGCAACCGGAAGGATAACCCTCAATCTGAAGCTGTATTTTAAAACAGATCCATGTATTGAATATGTAATCGTTCACGAATTGTGCCACCTGATCCATCCGGATCACGGCAAAGGATTTTATGCCCTGCTGGAAAGAGAACTTCCGGACTGGAAGCTTCGCAGAAAGGAATTAAAAGCTTAAATTTGCAGTGTTATGATATATACGGTAGATAATTATAAAAACCTGTTGCAACGCGGGCAACGGTTGAGGAGGTTTCTTTGAGGTAGAAACCCGTGAAAAAGAATGGCAGTCACTCACTGAACGTTCTCAAAAACCGGATTTCTGGAACAATCCCAAAGAGGCGGAAACCGTCCTGAAAAAGCAATCCGCGCTGAAATCCGCATTGGATGCGTATTACCGCATCCGCGAAGGCCTGGAGGATCTGCAGGTGCTTGCCGAGTTGGAGGCTTCCCAGGAAGAACTGGACCGCCAGACTGAAAAAGTCCTGGATTGGATCGAACAGGAAGAACTCAAAAGTATGCTCAGCGGCGAGGGCGACGATCTGGGAGCCCTGCTGAAAATCAATTCCGGAGCCGGCGGAACTGAAAGCAATGACTGGTCTGCCATGCTCATGCGGATGTACATCCGATGGGGAGAAAGAAACGGGTACAAAGTAAGGGTCCACGACATATTGGAAGGGGAGGAAGCCGGGATCAAATCCTGTATCCTGGAATTTGAAGGGGAATATGCTTACGGGTATTTAAAAGCCGAGAACGGGGTTCACCGCCTGGTGCGCATTTCGCCTTTCAATGCCCAGGGCAAACGCCAGACAACTTTTTCTTCTGTTTTTGTTTATCCTGCAGTGGACGACACCATAGAAATTGAGATAAATCCCGCAGATCTGGAGTGGGACACATACCGTTCCAGCGGGGCGGGAGGACAAAATGTAAATAAAGTGGAAACCGGTGTACGGGTCAGGCATTTGCCTACAGGTATCGTAGTTGAAAACACGGAAACAAGAAGCCAGTTTGACAACCGACAGAACGCCCTTCGTATTCTGAAATCCCATTTGTACGAAATAGAACTTGAAAAGCGAAGGGAAAAGGAATCGCAACTGGAAGGACAGAAGAAAAAGATAGAATGGGGATCCCAGATACGTTCCTATACGCTTCATCCTTACAAAATGGTAAAAGACCACAGGACAGGGTATGAAATGACAGATACACAGGCCGTTTTGGACGGAGACCTGAACGGGTTCATTCATACTTATCTCCTGGGAGGTTCAACAAATGGCACTTAAGGTTTATAAAGCTTCTGCAGGCACAGGGAAGACATACCGCCTGACATTGATGTACCTTTCTCTGTTGTTGGGTAATGATTCGTACTTTGATCCAAATGCCTTTTACAGAATCCTTGCCGTAACATTTACCAATAAAGCCACTGAAGAGATGAAAGCCAGGATACTGGATACCCTGGAATCCCTGGCTAAAGGAAAAGCATCACCTGTCAGCGATGACCTTATCCGGGAAACCGGGTTGTCTTTTGACACACTGGTAAACCGTGCCGGACTGGTTCACCGGAACCTGCTTCACCGGTATTCGTATTTTTCCGTATCCACATTGGATGCTTTTTTTCAGAAAGTACTCCGGTCTTTCATACTGGAAGCCGGGTTAAGTACCGGTTATGCCGTAGATACAGATACGGATTTCTTGCTGGAAAATACTGCAAGTCAGATCGTACAAAAAGTACCTGAAGACGATTCCTTAAGAACCTGGTTCGGGGAAGTAATAAAGGAAAAAGTTTCCAGGGCTGACAAATGGGATGTGGAAGATCTTTTAAAACAAGTAGGTCAACAGGCCACACGGGAATCGTTCAGAGCCATGGGGGAACCATTTGCCAAAAAGATCTCTGACCGTGTTTTTTTAAAAGAATTTATTCACGATAACAAGTCTATCATAGATTTCTATGAAAAAACCATGAAAAGCCTTGGCGAAGAAGCTTTAAAACGAATTGGTAAGAATGGTTTCACGGTTTCTGACTTTCCTTACAAAAATGCTTCTTTCGCCGGTTATTTCGTAAAGATCTCAGGTCTGCATCCTTCTATGAATGATTATATTCCGGGAATGCGTGTCATGGATGCGCTGGAAGGCAAAGATTCCATATGGTACAACAAAAATTCTCCGGAAGGGCTTCAAAAAATGCAAGACGTGCTAATGCCCGTAATGCAGGAAATTTGCAGGCATCATTCCCTGCATTTCAAGCCATACGTTACGGCACTTGCCGTAAGGGAACAATTGCCTCAGATGGGACTCCTAGCCGATGTGATCACTACCATGCGAAGGATCCAGGAAGAAAACAACACATTGGACATCGGGGACTCTACTTACTTGCTCAACAAGTTGATCGGGGACGGAAATACGCCTTTCATCTACGAACGCATGGGCGCCGGATACGATTCTTTTCTTCTGGATGAATTCCAGGACACCTCTTATCTGCAATGGCAGAACATGTATCCGCTTTTGCTCAACGGACTTGCACAGGGTGCTGATTCACTTGTTGTAGGTGACGTAAAACAATCCATATACAGATGGCGCAACAGTGACTGGCGTATTCTGGGTGAACAGATAACATCCGATCCTCTGCTGCAAAAACACGGAATAGATCTTAACACACTCAGGACAAACTGGCGGAGCAAAAAAGAGATCGTGTCTTTCGTGAATGATCTTATTGAAAATGTGAAGCAGACATTGAACCAAACAATTGCGCAAAAGATCAATGACAGTGACGGTCTGGAAGAACAAGACCGTATTTATTTACAAAACCTGTTGAACAATGCTTACGCGGACTTCAGGGAAACAGTCCCGGAGACGGATGCCAAATCCTTTTGCGGTTATGTACAGATCAACACATTCTATGCGGAGGAAAGCAGCCGGTCAGAGAACAAAACGCTCATTGCCCTGAAGGATAAGTTAATTGAATTAATCACAAAGGGATACAATCCTTCTGACATCCTGATTCTTGTAAGGTCAAAAGAGAACGCCAGGACCATCACACGCTTTTTACTTCAATATGAAAAGGAAAACCCGGAAGAAGCACCAAAGTTGCCCCGGGTAATCTCGGAAGATGCGCTTTATCTTTCTTCCTCTCCGTATGTAACACTTGCCGTAGCGGTGTTAAAGCTCAGTCACTATCCCCAGGACACTTGCAACGCACAAACGGTTATCAGGTTGTCCGAAGAATACGGAAAACAGGACGTATCCGGGGATACTGATTTCCTGAAACGGTTGCGTTTCATGCCCCTGGCTGATGCAATAGAAGCCATTATTCAAAGAATGGAATGGACGCAATGCAGGGAAGCAATTCCTTACCTGCAGGAACTTCACGATGCAATACTCCGGTTTTCGGGAAGGGAAAGCGGGGGCGTTTTTGCATTTCTCAAATGGTGGGATGTCCGGGGAAAGGAAACCATGTTAACCGCAGATCCGCCTGAGCATGCTGTCCGTTTGTTGACAATACATAAGGCCAAAGGACTTGAAGCTCCCGTGGTCATCATTCCTTTTTGCAGCTGGCCCCTGGATTCCAGGGCCGGAAGATCCGTGATTTGGACAAAAACATCCGAAGAGCCGTTCAACCGGCTGGAACAACTTCCCGTAGTATACGACAACCGTTTGATGCACACGTGTTTTGCGGCGGATTATTACCTGGAGTATTCACAAAGGATACTGGACTCGCTCAATTTGTTATATGTGGCCGTTACAAGACCCAGGGATGAATTGTATGTATTCTTGCCCTTTTCAAAAAAGAATTCGAAAGAGACTATTGCTGTTTCGGTAAGGGCAGCGCTGCCGTTCAAAACAAATACCGATGATGAAATGCTGACTTTCGGGCTTCCGCCTCTTTCAATTCACACAGATAGAAAGAATTCTGAAGGTTACTGTCTGGAAGAATATCCTTCTGCCGGTTTTGGCGATAAATTAAAACTGGTATACCGTGAAGATACCTTTGAATATTCACCGTCAGATTCCATGCGTCAGTGGGGTCTGGTCCTGCATAAGGCCTTGTCCGGAATAGAGACGGTGGATCAGGTGCAGCAGGTCTTACAGGAATTGGTTCAGCAAGGGGAACTGGCAGGAAACAGGGAAACCGCGGAAGAGTTTACAATTGCTATCGAAAAAACGTTGTCAGACCCGTTAATTGCAGGCTGGTTTGACGGATCCTGGAAAGTCAGGAATGAAGCATCTATCCTGGGCCGTTTTGGTAAATTACGCCCGGACAGGGTAATGGAAAAAAACGGTCGGATAGTAATCCTGGATTACAAATTCGGTCAGCCTGAACCTTCCCATGACCGGCAAATGAAAAAATACGTGGAAGTTTTACGGCGAATGGGCTACAAATCTGTTGAAGGTCATGTACTATACATCAAACATTAAAGAACCATTCCGGCCAAAGTTCCCGTGTGTAAACCATCTTTCAAAGTGTGTTCTCCATTCACCCATATATGATGAATTCCTTCGGGGAACCGGTGAGGGTTTTCAAAAGTTGCTTTGTCAATGATGGCAGCCTGATCGAAGACCACGATATCTGCCCGGTATCCCGGCACCAGCAACCCGCGGTCTTTCAAACCCAGTCTGGAAGCCGGTAAAGACGATACTTTCTTGATGGCTTGCGATAGATCCATAAGTTTTCCGTCGCGACAGTATTTTCCCAAAAAACGGGGAAATGTACCATAAGAGCGGGGATGTGGAATGGTTAAAGACAATGGCCCTTGCGGAGAGTATACACTTCCGTCGGAAGCCGGCATGGCTAAAGGATGTGAGAGAAACATCCTTACGTTGTCCTCGCTCATGGCAAAGGCAACAATGTCCGGAGCAAGTTTTTCGTCAATGAGCAAATCCCTGACAAATTCCCATTCGGATTTGCCGGCTATCCGGGCGCATTCTTCCAGGTTTTTCCCCATATAGGCTTCTTTATTTTCAGGTGAGGAGCAGGAAGATATGACTACGTTTTGTGCTCCTCCCAGACGGGCGAAACGGGACTCGGCGTATTTCCCGAATTCGGCTGAAGTGGTTTTGTCCTTTAATCTAGAGATGATATCATCGTTGGATCCTTGTCTGCCGTCCAAAGGAATGAATGTGGTTAATCCGGTGGAAAAGGCAATGTAAGGATAGCGGTCAAAAGCAATATCAAGTCCGTCGCGTCTGGCTTTTTCTATAAGATCAAGCATGGCCGGCCCTTTGTGCCAGTTGTTGGGGTTTTGTGCTTTCAGGTGTGATATCTGAAGTCTTACACCTGCTTCAAAAGACATGGATATAGCTTCTGCTATGGCTTCTTCCACCCTGTCGTCTTCATTACGCATGTGTATGGCAAACAATCCGTCGTGTTTGGCTACAACTTTCAAAAGTTCAACCAGTTCCTCCCGGGAAGCATAAGCTCCCGGAGCGTATTCAAGTCCGCAGGAAAGGCCACGGCTCCCCTGTTCAAGCTGAATGTCCAGCAGTTGTTTCATTTCTTCAATTTGGGCAGCGGTTGCCGGGGCATTCCATTCCCCGATAACTGCCGAGCGGATAGATCCCTGTCCTGTAAAAGAACAGTAATTGATACCGATCCTGTTTTGTCTCAAGGCATCAAAAAATGATGCGGCACTGTCATAAGGTCCGTCAGGAAACGGGGATCCCCCGCAATTGCCTCCTGCATCTGTTGTAATTCCCTGGTAAATGCGGCTGTCTCCCTCAGGACACTGAAGCAGTTTTGTATCGGTGTGGGTATGTATGTCAATAAATCCCGGACTGATTACCATGCCTTTAGCGTCAATTATATGATCAGCGTAGCTACCCAGACGACCCAGGGCGGCAATTTTTCCGTCTTTAATACCCAGGTCTCCGCGGATAGGTTCGGATCCGTCTCCGGTGTATATAAGACCGTTGGAAATGATAGTCTGGAAAGGTTGTGAAACACGTGTGTTTGCAGAAAATGCATTCAGGCCGCCGGCAGAGGCTACCATACCGGTTCCCAGCAATGCACTTTGTTTTAAAAAAGTTCTACGGGAAATATTGGAGTTCATGACGGGGGGTTATGTTAGAAGTTGCGTATTTTTTGATCTGTTCATCCTGAAAATAATACAATATTGCCTGAAGGTTGCTTTGTGTTTCCAGGAACCGGATGCTTTTTTCCAATCCCATGGAATAAAAGGCAACACTATAGGCGGCTGCATCCAGACAATTCTCGGATATTATCAGGGTGCTGACAAGCGGATCTTCAACCGGATAACCTGTCCGGGAATTGAAGAGGGTGTTTACAATTTTGCCTTCCTTGGTTCTGAAATTCGTAAGACTTCCGGCTATTGCCATGGCTTTGTCCGTAAGATAGACCACATCCGTTTCTGATTCATCAATAATAATGCGCCAGGGAGTGCCTGACGGGTTCAGTCCTTTGCAAAAAACGACTTTGCCCACTTCTATCATGTAATTGGAAATACTGCGGTTGTCCAGCATGGCCCCCAGGAGGTCTACCGCATAACCGATCCCAATGGTGTTCAGATTTAATTGTATCCGGGAATCTTCTTTGATTACCTTTCCTTTATCCATGTGCACTTTCCACAACCCGGTGTATTCAAGAACTTTGGCTATATCATTGGCTGTCACGCTCTGATAATTGCTCATATTATACCCCCACAGGTCCTGTAGGGGTTTTGTGGTTGTATTCAGAGAGGCCCCGGTTATTTCGGCAATTTCCTTTGCTTTTGTTAAAACTGCGGTAAAGACAGAATCTATGGTAAGGTCATTGTTGCCGTTGACATTATTGATTACAGAAGATTTGTGATACAACGAAAGGGATTTGTCAACAATATGAGCCTGACGCCGTGCAGCCCTTCTTACGTCAGATTCAAAAGTCCAGGGAGCATAGGAGGGTACCTGGTAAACAATTTTATAAGAATACCCCATAACCACACCATTTACCGTTTTGTATTTCCCGGCAGGTGAACATCCGGTAATTGCAGTTATACAACCGGACAAAATTAATGTAAACAATACTATTTGCTTCATAAGTTCATGAGGATATTATTCGTCGCGTATGTTTTAAAAACTCCGTTCTCGTCATAAATGAGAAATGCTCCCAGGCCGGGATGGCTTTCAAGAAAAGACTTGCTGGATTCCAGACCCATAACCATAAATGCGGTGGCATACGCATCGGCGCTCATGCAATCATCCGCTATTACCGTAGCACTCAAAAGATTATGTAATACAGGCATACCGGTTCTGGGATCAATTGTATGGGCATATTTTTTCCCGTTTTCAATATAGAAATTCCTGTAATTACCGGAAGTAGCCAAAGCCTTGTCGGTTAATCCGATCACTACTTCAATGCTTTCTCCGGGATGCACATTCCCGTCTTTAGGACTGTCGATCCCGATTTTCCATGGTTTTCCCTCCTGATTTACTCCTTTGCATACGATTTCTCCTCCAATTTCCACAAGCATATCTGTTATTCCCAGCCGGGAAAGACCTGCAGCCACCTGATCACTGGCAAAACCTTTGGCTATGGCATTCATGTTCAGACTGCTTCTGGGGTCTTTTTTGTAGAACAGGGTGTCTTCCATGTAGAATTTATCCATACCTGTATAACTTTTTATTTCCTCCGGATTCCATTTTTTTAAAGAATCTCTTTTTTCGGACCCGAATCCCCAATAGTCAAAAAAAGGTGCAGCGGATATGTCAAAAGCTCCGTCTGTCTGAAGGGATATTTCCCTGGATCTTTTAAATACGATGCGGAACAAACTGTCCGTTTGCCGTGTTAAATTGTGATTTAGTTGAGTGATTAAGGAATGATTGTTGTATATAGAAAAGGAATGATTGATCCTGTCCAGACATTGCCCTGTTACCCGGGTGACCATGGAAGAAAATTCAGGGTGAGCTTCTTCAGGAGTTTTGTAGGTGATGGAGTAAGTAGTTCCCAGAGCGTGTCCCTGAAAACGGATATAGTCCCCCGAAGAACTACACCCTGCAAGTATACATGCAATTGATAACAGGACAACTAAAGGAAATGGTTTTTTAGTCATAGACACAAAGCTACAAATTTTTTTACCTACATTTGCAGATTATAATTGATATGATAAGGAAAAGCACATTATTTCCCGTACTGGTGTTTCTGGTGTTTGCCATACTTTTAACGGGCTGCAAGAAAGACGATCCGGAGACTTTGTACATGTCCGGGTCGCTGACATTCGATTTACCCGAGTATTGCTTCCGGGGAGAAACGTTCCTGGTGGAAGCTTCAGGTATAACAAGTCCTAAAGGAGATTCTGTGTCTTTTACCTTTGAGGGAGACCATTTCACTCCCGATTCCATTGCAGCAGCCACTGCAGAGATCAAAGTCCCGGACAGTCTCGGCACGTATACACTTACCCTGACAGCTCGTGCCGAAGGATATGCCAATAGTGTTACAAGCCGGAAAACAACAGTCATCCACAACGTCTTTTCCGTAATGGCAGAAGGGTTTAAACCTTCATCAGATTCCATTACCGATCCAAGAGACGGCCATGTTTATTATTACAAACGTTTCGGAAACCTGGACTGGTTCATACAGAATCTAAACTGGAACCAGGTGGGTCTTACTTACGATAATGTTCCGGCTTTGGGTAATATGTTGGGAGGGCTCTATACATGGAACCAGGCAATGTCCGGAGAAAATGCTCCGGTCAATCCTCCTGTACCGGCTTCCGGTCTTGGTGCGGGTCCGCAGGGCGTATGCCCTCCCGGATGGAGGATGCCAACTGCCGAGGATTGGGCTGATCTGGCCAGTTCCGTAACGGGAACATCCATGGGTTTTCTGGATCCGTGGAACGGCCTGGGAGAAAAGTTAGCCGTTGATGCAAAAGTCAACGGGAGCAAATTATGGAAATACCATCCCGATAACGAAAAAACAAACACAGTGGGGTGGAATGCATTTCCGGCCGGCTATGCCGTATTATCCGGCGAGAGTTTTTCGGGAAAGGGCCAGACATCCTTTTGGTGGTCCGCTGCAGCTGACGGGAACCAGGGTTATTACAGGTTGATCCATTATGCCGTTGACAGGTTTTCCTGTGCAACGGCAGATAAATCTGCAGTATATGCCTCAGTCCGTTGTGTACGTTTAGCCCATGATAATCCCATAACTGAGTAAAAAATGGTAAAATTGTTTACATCTCAGGAAAAGAAACGCATTGTTGCAGCCATAACACAGGCTGAGCTGAGAACTTCCGGGGAGATACGGGTCCATATTGAGAATTATTGTCCATCTTCTTCTTTGGACAGGGCAGTCTTTGTGTTCAACCAGTTGAAAATGTACAAGACCAAAGAGCGCAATTCAGTCCTGATATACCTTGCTACAGAATCCCGGAAATTTTCCATTTTGGGTGATACCGGTATTAATGCCGTCGTCCCGGAAGGGTTTTGGGAATCTGTAAAAGGGATTATGCAAGATTCATTCAGATCGGGCAATTTTGCAGATGGTATCTGTGCCGTAGTGGAAGAAATCGGGATAAAGCTGGCCGAGTTTTTCCCTTACCGGAAAGATGATACCAATGAATTACCCAATGATATATCTTTCGGATCATGAAGAAAATCAGTTTGATAATTCTTACGGGACTCATTCTGGCGGTTTTCTTTCAGCCGCTCATGTCCCAGGTCCCTGATCGTCCGTCAGAACAACGTCTGGTAAATGATTTCGCAGGGTTGTTCTCTATACAGGAGAGAGAAATGCTGGAATCTGACCTGGTACATTTTGACGATTCTACGTCCAACCAGATATGTGTGGTCACGGTTAAAAACCTTGAGGGAGAAGACATAAACATGGCTGCATACAAAATATTGACGGAATGGGGTGTAGGTACCGCAGATAACAATAACGGAGCTGTGCTTTTGGTTGAACACGATCCTGCTGAAAGCGGGGGTCGTGTGGCTATCTCAGTGGGATACGGACTGGAAGGCGTGTTGACCGATGCGCTCTCAAAACGGATCATTACTTACGACATGATACCCGAGTTTAGAGAAAACCGGTATTACGAAGGGATAAAAGCCGGAGTGTCTTCTATCATGGCAGTAGCTATTGGAGAGTACAACACGGCCGGGGAAGAAGGTGAAGAGACTCCCACCGGGATTATAGTAGTCCTTACGTTATTTTTTATATTGTTCTTTTTTGTCCTTATCATATCTATTGCCAACAAACGCAAAGGCCCCACCAATCTGGGCGGAAATAACCGGAAAGGTCCGAGTATCCTGGAACTGATGATCCTGGCTAATTTACTGGGAGGAAGAACTCGTGGTATCGGCGGCGGATTCGGCAGCGGCGGTTTTGGGGGATTTGGCGGCGGCAGTTTTGGCGGCGGCGGATTTGGCGGATTTGGCGGCGGACTCGGCGGTGGAGGAGGTGCTTCCGGAAGCTGGTAAGTTATTGAAAGCCGCTACGATTTTTTTCACCAGGGGATGTCGGATAATATCACCTGAATCAAAACGGACAAAGGCAATTCCTTTTATGTTTACAAGCAAATCCATGCAACGGGCCAATCCGCTGTCACTTTTTCTTACCAGATCTATCTGACTGGTATCTCCCGTAATTATAAATTTTGCATTCTTTCCCATACGGGTAAGAAACATTTTTAATTGTGAAAGGCTGGTATTCTGTGCTTCATCCAGGATCACACATGCATTATCCAGCGTTCTTCCCCTCATGTATGCCAGGGGGGCAATCTGAACAGTTCCTTCTTCCATAAGCGATTCCAGTTTCTTCCCGGGGATCATATCCCTGAGTGCATCGTAGAGAGGCTGAAGGTACGGGTCCAGTTTTTCTTTCATATCTCCCGGCAAAAATCCCAATTGTTCACCGGCCTCAACCGCTGGACGGGTAAGAATAATTTTTCTGATTTCTTTGTTTTTCCATGCACGCACAGCCAGTGCTATAGCCGTATATGTCTTTCCCGTGCCGGCGGGACCCTCGGCAAAAATCAAGTCATTTTCATCGTAGGATTTCACCAGGAGTTCCTGGTTAACGGTTCTGGCCTTAATGATCCTGCCGTTATTCCCAAAGACCAGTATATTTTCCGGTTCCGGGATATCCTCTCCCGTCGGTTGTACGGCTCCACGGAGAATAGCCGTTATGCTTTCCTTTGAAAGGTGATGCCTTTTTTCATAAAGGCTGACCAGACTATCCAGTTTTTCTTCAAAACGGTCAATAACTTCCGGGGGACCCTGTACTTTTAACTGTTCTCCCCGTGCGAAGATCTTTAATTGGGGAAATGCTTCTTTGAGAAGAGGTAACAGCGGGCTTTCGGGTCCATAAAGAGCACCCGGATGGATGGTCTCCAAAATAAAGGTTTTTTCGTTCATACGTTGGGTTTCGTCTGCGTTCAAATATGCCGGGAGAAGTTTCCCGCATAAAGTTACGAAGTGTTTTTATAGTTTTATCAATTACCAAAGTGTCAGATGAGATAATCCCGTGGTCACGGTATATGCGGGCATCAGAAACAGGCAGAACGATGTATGTTTTTTTGCCACTGTTCACGGGTCTCAGACACCATATCCATTCATACCAGGGAAAATCTATACGGGGGCCTCCTTGTGTAAGAATTATCCCAAAAGACAGGATCATTCCCATTCTTGTCAGGGGATCGGGTTGATTGGAAATGAAATTTCCCAGAGAATAAGCAGCCAGAAATACAATTTTTCCATTGACATCTTTCCTGATTTCTATACTTTGAGGGACGTGAGGATGTGATCCCACTACTACAGAAACTCCTGCGTTATATAGCCATTCTGAAAGGTTTTTTTGATAGACAGAAGGATATATCCTGTATTCCCTGCCCCAGTGCATACAACATATAATGCAATGAGCCCCTTGTTCCCGGACTTCTTTGATGTGTTTGCTTATAAGATTCGTATCAATGCGGTTTAAACCGGGTTCTTTTTCGGAAATTAACCTGTTGCTGTCATACGTGTAGTTGAGAACAGCTGTTTTTATTCCGTTCTTTTCCAGCATGATCCATGGGGGATCAGTCCCGCAGTGTTTCACCCCAAGTGAATCGTACAAGGCTATTGTTCTGAGGGCACCCTTTGTGCCTTTGTCAAAAATATGGTTGTTAGCGGTTAGAAAAAAGTTAATGCCGGCCCTCTGGATTGCCAGAGCCAATTCATCGGGAGAAGAAAAGGCCGGATAACCCGAATAGGGAGGGCCGCTAAAGGTCGTTTCCATATTAAGACCGGCAAAATGAGCGCTTTCAAACCTGTTTTTTACATATACGAAACAGGTATCATACCGGTACGATCCATCATCCTGCAAGGCAGCACGTATTTGCGATCCGTGCTGCATGAGATCTCCTGCAAAACAAAACCTGACAGCTTGATGATCCTGAGCATTAAGCCATTCGGGAAGACTGAACAAAATTCCGGGGATTAATAGTAAGAGCAAATAGTTTTTCATATAGTAAACTGCAAGTTACCCCTTTTTTTACAGATCCCGTTTTTTTGATGTATATTTGTGAACCATAAACTATCTAATCTATTTATTATGAAGAAAATATTCCCGTTGCTAATAGGTATCATACTGCTGGGCAGTGTGAGTTCCTGCGATTGGATACGTGCCAGATTAGGCATGCCTACGTCTGAAGAACTTCAACAGAAACAGGAACAGATCATTCAAGACTCCCTGGAAAAAGTTGCCAGGGAACAGGAAGCCCGCCTTGAACAGCTGCGTCTGGATTCACTGGCAAAAATAGAAGCACAAAAATCCGCACTGGCAAGGTACCATGTAGTTTTGGGGAGTTTCATTATGGATAACAATGCGGACAGAATGATGCAGAAATTACCGGATCTGGGATACGATCCCGTTCGGATTGAATTTAAAAACGGGTACTCGGTGATCTCTGCCTATCAGACAAATTCTTTGCCTGATGCGTATAACAAAATGTACAAAATGTTTTCCCTGGACATCACTCCTTATGATGTCTGGGTGTATGATACGAACCAACAATTACACTTTTGATCTATGAAAAAAACTGCCTTTACCCGGTTCCATGAAGAGCTGGGTGCCAAAATGGTGCCCTTTGCGGGATATACCATGCCCATTGAATATCAGGGCATAAATGCTGAACACATACAAGTACGCGAAAATGCAGGTGTGTTTGATGTGAGCCATATGGGAGAATTCTGGGTAAAAGGACCAAATGCCCTGAGTTTTATTCAATATGTCACCTCAAATGATGCTTCCGTTTTGCAGGACGGTAAAGTGCAATATACTTGCTTCCCAAACGGCCGTGGCGGCATAGTGGATGATCTTTTGGTATACAGAATAGATGCGGAAACTTATTTGCTGGTAGTCAATGCTGCCAACATCCAAAAAGATTGGGACCATTTGTGTAAGTATGCTCCCCAATTTCACATAAATCCCGGTAAAGAGTTATACAACGCTTCAGATGAAATATGTCAGCTGGCCGTTCAGGGGCCGAATGCCCTGAAAATTGTACAAAAGATCTGTGATTGTCCTGTTGAGGATATGGAGTATTATACGTTTCGCAAATGTACTGTTGCAGGCATACCCCAAGCCATACTTTCAATAACGGGATATACAGGGGCAGGTGGATGTGAAATTTACGTAGCCAACCGGGATGGAGAAAAACTCTGGAAAGAATTGTTGGCTGCAGGGAATCAATACGGATTGGTCCCCGTAGGGTTGGGTGCCAGGGATACATTGCGTCTTGAAATGGGCTTTTGTCTCTATGGAAACGATATAGATGACACTTCTTCTCCGCTTGAAGCCGGGTTGGGTTGGATCACAAAGTTCACTGAAGCTAAAGGAGATTTTATTGATAAGACATTTCTTCTGGAGCAAAAAGCAAGGGGAGTGCCCCGTAAGCTGGCCGGTTTCAAAATGGTAGACAGGGGAGTGCCTCGTCACGGGTATTCTGTATGTACGGCTGACGGAACCAAAATCGGTTTTGTAACTTCAGGGAATATGTCGCCTATGTTAAAGATTGGCATAGGAATGGCATACATAGAACCGGACTATGCAAAACCGGAAACGGAAATATTTATAAATGTGAGGGATCGCCTGTTAAAGGCAGTGGTAGTCCGCCCTCCGTTTTATAAAAAACAATGAGAAGTTTTTTTTCTTTAATCATCTGGATCCTGAGTCTTGTAACCGTACAGGCTCAGGATTCTTTTGAAAAAGCATTGAGAACCCATGTTCAGGAACTCACCTCTGATGCACTGAACGGAAGGAAAGCCGGAACAAAAGGCGAAACAGATGCCGCTCAATACATATCCCGGGCTTTTACTCAAAACGGACTCGAGTTGCTATATCCCAAAGGATTCCAGGATTTTTCCTTTATTGATGAGACCTCAAAAGACACTTTGTATTCCCAGAATGTAGTGGCTGTAATTCCCGGTTATGACCCAAAATTGAGGGAAGAATATATTGTTATCGGGGCACATTACGACAGTCAGGGAACTTATACCATGCGTGTCAACGGAAAGGATTCGGTTTGTATTTATCCCGGAGCCGATGCCAACGCTTCCGGAGTGGCTGCACTGATTGAGCTGGCTGCCGCTGCCCAGGGCCGTTTTTTTATGTATAAAAGAAGCCTGTTGTTTGTTGCATTTGGTGCCGGTGAACAAGGATCTATGGGTGCGTGGTATTTTGTAAACAGGGCTTTTCCCGCGTCTTCAATCCGGATGATGATCAATTTGGACCGGCTGGGAAGATCATCTTCCGAGAATGGCCCCATGGCCTTTTGCGGACAGCCACATTATGAATTGGAACATTTGTTGACACGCTTGACCAACAGTCCTTTCCTTCCTGATGTACAGGTATACGGCACGGATTACTTTTCTTCGGACCATCAGGCTTTTTTGGATCAGAACATTCCTGTTTGCCTGTTTACGACCGGTCTTCATTCTCACCATCAATCATTAAGGGATACGCCCGACCAGCTGGATTACAAGGCCATGGATGCTTTCTGTCAGTATCTGTCCCTGGTGATTTCAGAAGTAGCCAATGATTCCGGGGATTTATTCAGAGAAATGCAAAACGTCGATGTTTCCGGAACGGATCCGGTTTATGCCTATACAGACGTGGATAAGCCCCCCGCGTTTTTAAATTCAGATCTTCGTTCATTCATGGACAGATGGGTATATAAATACCTGAAATATCCTTTAGAGGCAATTAAACAGGGTATTATGGGCAGGGTGATGGTGTCTTTCGTTATTGAGAAAGATGGCGAAGTAACTCATGTTGGCGTTACAAGATCCGTACATCCTTTATTGGACGAGGAAGCGCTCCGGGTAATAGGAGCTTCTCCCAAATGGAAAGCAGGAGAAAAGAACGGAGAAAAAGTCAGGGTACAGGTTACGATTCCTGTTTTTTTTGAGTTGGAAAGAACCCGTTGAACACTACGTTTTAAGGACTTCAAAACCGGCTCCGTATACCCCTGTTACACTTCCCATGGAAATAAAGGCATTCTTGTCAATTTCCTTCACAAGCTTGGCTATGGCTTTTGATTCGGTCCTTCTGACTATTACCAGCAATACCTTTTGTTCTGATTGAGTGTACCAGCCTTGAGAACTTATCACGGTAACACCTCTGTGCAAATCGGTAGATATTCTGTCTGCAATTTCATTATATTTTTGGGAAAAAATGAAATACTGAATGGATCGCTTGGCCCCCGATAAAATGGTGTCCACCGTATAACTTGACAACCCGATGATCAGGTATCCGTATAGCACTACGGCTAATTTTAATCCTATGGTGGGTTCCTCGGAGACAAAAAATGAAGAACCAATGATAACAAGATCACAGGACATCATGATCCTTCCGGGAGAAATGTTTCTGTATTTACCAATGATCTGAGCCAGGATATCCGTACCTCCTGTACTTCCGCCCTGGGCAATGACCGTCCCCACTCCAAATCCTGCAATGGCAGCTCCCAGTAAAGACGAAATCAATTTTCCGTTATCCAGAGCCATTGCCTGGATCAAATCCATGGGAATAACCTTGGGCATTACCTGAAAGGCTATTGCAGTCATAATGACACCATATATGGTCTTTATACCGAATTTCCACCCGATGGTTCTAAGTCCCACTATTATGAGAACAACATTGAAAGCCAGAAACGACACACTTATGGGAAGTCCTGTCGCGTAGTAGATAAGGGTGGATATACCTGTCACACCTCCGCCCACCAGATGATTGGGTACCAGAAAAGTGGTCCATGCAGCCACGTAGATTAGCAGTCCGAGGGTAATGAGCAAATATTCTTTGATCACCGGACCGGCATCACGCAATGTCAGATTTTTCATACCACAATATTTATTATTTTACCGGGCACTACAATAATTTTCCGGATCGTTTTTCCTTCGGAATATTTTTCTGTTCTTTCATCCTCCCGGATCAATTTTTCAATTTCTTCTCTGTTCATTCCCAGATCAAAAGATTTTTTAAAACGCAACTTGCCATTAAACGATACCGGATATTCGTAGGAATGTTCCTTGGTATATTCGGCATTATAAACGGGAAAAGACGCATTGGCTACTGATGGGGTATGTCCCAGCTGAACCCACAGTTCTTCTGCAATGTGAGGGGCATAAGGAGAAATCAATATAACCAGTGATTCCAGTATCTCTTTTTTATGACAGTTCAGATCGGTCAATTCATTGACAGTGATCATAAAGGCACTGATTGTTGTATTGAAGGAAAAATTTTCAATATCCTCTTCCACTTTGTGAATAAGGTTGTGCAGGATTTTTAATTCTTTATCATCCGGGAGCAAACCGGTGATAACGTTGTTGCCGTTTTTATCAAAAAATAATCTCCAGAATTTTTTCAGGAACCTGTGTACCCCGTCTATGCCGTTTGTATCCCAGGGTTTGGATTGTTCAAGCGGCCCCAGAAACATCTCGTACATACGAAGGGTGTCGGCTCCGTAATGTGCACATATGGTGTCAGGATTCACTACGTTAAACATGGATTTGCTCATTTTCTCAATGGCCCATCCACATATGTAATCGCCTTCTTCAAGAATAAATTCCGCATGCTGATATTCAGGGTTCCAGTTCCTGAAAGCTTCCGTATCCAGCCGGTCGTTCTGAACCAGGTTGACATCCACATGGATCTCGGTAGTTTCGTAGTTGTCTTTGAGATTCAGGGATACAAACGTATTGGTGTTTTTTATTCGATAGACAAAGTTTGAGCGTCCCTGGATCATTCCCTGGTTCACCAGTTTTTTAAAAGGCTCTTCTTTACATACATATCCAAGGTCATGGAGAAATTTATTCCAGAAACGGGAATAGATCAGATGCCCTGTTGCATGTTCGGTACCCCCTATATAAAGATCTACATCCTGCCAATAACAATTTGCCTGTTCAGAAACCAGACATTCAGCATTACGGGGATCCATATAACGTAAATAATAAGCTGAACTACCGGCAAAACCCGGCATCGTGCTTTTTTCCAATGGGTTCCCTTCAAATGTCCAGTTCTTGGCATTGGCCAGAGGTGGTTCTCCGGTTTGTGAAGGCCGAAAAGATTCCAGCTGCGGTAATTCCAGAGGTAAAGATGTTTCCGGAACAGGGCGGGCAATTTGGTTTTCATAATATATGGGAAAAGGTTCTCCCCAGTATCTTTGGCGGGAGAAAATGGCATCGCGCAGACGGTAATTGATTTTACGTCTGCCCAGACGTTTTCTTTCTACTTCTTCAATAGCAGCCGGAATGGCTTGCTGAACGGTCATACCGTTTAAAAAACCGGAATTGCACATAATTCCTTCTTTGGCATCAAAGCTTTCCTTGCTGACGTCGCAGCCTTCTATAAGCGGAATTATCGGAAGGTTAAAAGTCCTGGCAAATATATAATCACGACTGTCGTGAGCCGGAACAGCCATAATAGCTCCGGTCCCGTACCCGGCAAGCACATATTCGCTTATCCATACCGGGATTTGTTCACCGGTGAAAGGGTTGACCGCATAAGATCCTGAGAAAACACCTGTTACACTATGTGTTTCAGTCATACGCTCCCTTTCGGTTTTTGTTTTTACATAAGCCAGATATTCCCTGACTTCCTTTTGTTTATCGGGAACCGTAAGTTTATCAACCCATTCGCTTTCAGGAGCGAGTACCATAAAAGTAACCCCGTAAACAGTATCAGGGCGTGTTGTAAAAACAGTCATGGAAAAAGTCTCCCTGCCATTGAAAACGCTGAATTCCATTTCTGCTCCCTCCGATTTGCCGATCCAGTTGCGTTGCATCTCTTTAAGTGAATCCGACCAGGCAAGTTCATTCAATCCTTCAAGAAGTCTTTCGGCGTATGCCGAAACACGCAACTGCCATTGTTTCATTTTCTTTTGCACCACAGGATGTCCTCCCCGGACAGACAAGCCTTCTTTGACTTCATCATTTGCCAGTACGGTGCCCAGTTCGGGACACCAGTTCACCGAGGTTTCTCCCAGGTAGGCTATACGGTAACACATAAGAATGTCTTCCTTTTCCTTTTCAGAATAACGATTCCATGCTTCAGCCGGGAATTCGAACCCGCAATGATGTGCTGCGTTGACCTTACCGTTTCCGTTATCTTCAAATTCCCGGATTAGTTTATCAATCGGTTCGGCTTTATTGGATGTTTTATTGTACCAATGGCTGAACATTTTCAAAAAAGCCCATTGTGTCCATTTGTAATAGGAAGGATCACAGGTTCGTATTTCGCGGTCCCAGTCATAAGAAAAACCAAGTTTGTCAAGTTGCTCCCGGTATCTTTTAATATTTTCGGCAGTAGTTTTCTGCGGTGCCTGACCTGTTTGTATGGCGTATTGTTCCGCAGGCAGACCAAAAGCATCATATCCCATCGGATGCAATACGTTGAATCCTTTTAATCTTTTATAACGGGAATATATGTCGCTGGCAATGTATCCCAGAGGATGTCCCACATGCAGGCCGGCCCCCGATGGGTAAGGAAACATGTCCAGTACGTAAAATTTTGGTTTGGAAGGTTCCGGTTCAACCTTGAAGGTTTTATGAGAAGCCCAGTATAATTGCCATTTTTTTTCGATATCAGAAAAATTGTACTCCATTATTTGTTTTGTATGGTTTTGTGAAGCAACAAAGGTAATAAAACCTTTATCAACAAGGAATGCGAAAAAATTAAAAAAAATTTAAAAAATCGGAATCAGGTAATTCGCAGTAAAGCAGGTGTTTAATTTACCTGACAATTATGTGGACAAAAATTGACATTCAAGTAAAGCAAAAGGCTTTGATTTTTTAAAAAAACATTTATAATTTCGTTTACATTTAATCTATTAATATCCAATATTTTATCTTAATGACATTTTTTATTTTAAATTTAGCAGCCGGTGTTACCTATGCAACCGCTGCCGTGATGTTGAATACCAAGACCAGAATGAAAGCGGCTCTTTATTATTTGCCGACAAATCCGGTCAAGGTACTTATTGGTTCGTTCGCTGCATTGGGAACAATTTATTTACTCAGAATCATTCTTTCTTACCAGGGATATCCGATTCTGAGTGACACACTACGGGAAGATTTTTTCCTACGTATTGCGCTCACGTATTTACCTGTCTACTGTATTGCGTTCACTTCAATTTCGTCCGGCATTTGCAGGCGATTTCTTGTAAAGACTCACATGCTTGTATTTACGGGACTTTTTGTCTTGTTATTCCTGATAAGTTTATGGCATTCAGGCAGCATAAGTCTGCGTGTATTATTTTTGAGTATTTCGCATACATTATGCATTTCTTTTCTTTTCCTGGGATGTATCCTCCTTTTCATTCTTGGAAAAATGTTCTCTGTCCCTAATCAAAAGTGCCCCGCTCCGGTCAGGTCCTATAAATATTTTTTAGTCTCTGTCTGGGTGTTTTCGCTTGTGTCATATGTATGCGTTATTCTTGACATCTTTTTTCCTGTCAGGTTATTTTTTCTTGGGAATATCCTCATACATGTTTTGTTTCTAAATGTGATAATTATGAAAGACACGGATCTTCTTTACGGAGGAAAATGGTTGCAGGAAACACAGATTCCCAATAGCAAAGTCTTTCAGGATCTTGAAAAAGCTCAGGATAGAGTCAGCCGCCTCTATAAAGAAATCTTCGAACGTGTGAAAGCGTATCTGGAAGAAGAGCAGTGTTACAAGAATCCTTGCATAACGCGGGAAGAAGTGGCTGCTGCCATTGGCACGAACGTAACCTATATTACCAGGGCTTTGAACCAATATGCCGGCGTAAACTTTAAACAGTTTGTCAATTCATATAGAGTCAGACATGCCCAGGAGTATTTTAAACTACATCCGGACGCACGACTTATTGAATTGTGCAATGAATCAGGATTTCAGTCACTTACGGCATTAAACCTGGCTTTTCGTGTGAATTTGGGAATGACTCCCGGAGAATGGTGCAGGATGCAGGTCAAACAACAAAACATATCAGGGAGCAGGGCATGATCAGGATAAGGAAAATTTTTAAAAAAATGACTTCATTCTTAAATGGATGGACATTAACGGATCCCCGTTTATTCGTAAAAAAAGATGCTGCTTACCCGGATAGTTCCGACGATAAGGTGGTGTCTTTGAATAAAATGATGCTCAAAGAAGCTTATTACAAAGATTCAAACTTAACGATTGATGCTCTTTGTCGTAAAACCAATACAAATCGTTCTTATCTTTCACGTTCTATACACCGGATGTACGGAACGAATTTTTGTGATTGGGTAAATGTGTTTCGGATAACCGAAGCAAAAAAACTGTTAGAAAAATCAGACGGTAATTATCTGGATTTGGAGGACCTGGCTATTCAATGCGGTTTTAACTCCGTGCGTTCTTTCTCTCGCGTTTTTAAAGCAAGGGAACACTGTACTCCAAAACAGTATCACAGGAAAATTATGAAAGAGAATGGTCAGATGAAAAATTTGTGAATTGTCTGAAGCGCTGAGGGAAGGGAAAAAACAACCACCCTGTCGTATGGCTTGATTTCTGTGTCTCCCCGTACAATAAGGCTGCTGTTTCCCCGGGTAATTCCTCCGATTATGGCATCTCTCGGAAACTCCAGGTCCCGTACTTTCTTTTGTGTTACGGGACTTCGGGGTTTGGCAATAAACTCCATAACTTCCGCGTCTGACCCGTTCAGACATTTCATGGAAGGTACATCCCCGGTCATGGTAAAGCGGAAGATACGGCTTGCTGTTATCAGTTTTTTATTGATGGTGGCATCTACTCCAACGCTTTCTGCCAGTTTGATGTAATCAAGGTTTTCTACCTGGGCGATTGTCTTTTTTACGCCTGCTCTTTTGGCTGCCATGCAGGAAAGAATATTCGCCTCGGCACTGGACGTTACTGCTACGAAAGCATCCATTTTGGGAAGGTCCTCTTCCAGGAGAAGATCCGTATTGCGGGCATCTCCGTTTATGATCAGAGAACGGGGCAGTGACACGGTCAATTCCTGGCAACGGACGCTGTCCAGTTCCACTACGCGAACCTTTTCAATCCTTGTTTCCATGCTGTGGGCAACCATTTCACCTACCCGTCCGCCTCCCATGATCATCAAATTGTGAACCACAACATTTTCTTTTCCGCTCAGAACCATGGCAGCATGAGCTGCTTCTCTTTTAGTAATGACAAAAACAAGATCCGCAATTTGAAAGACGGTGTCTTTACGCGGAATAATAGTGTTCCCTTCCCTGGCAATGGCTACTGCCCTGAAAGGAATATCACCCCCGTTTTCTTCTGCCACCTGTTTCATGCTTTTGTTAACGATGGAAGAACTCTCGGTAAGTTTAAGAACAATGAGTTGTAACCGGCCCCCGGAAAAATCCATAAATTCCGAAGTTCCCGACTGTTTTAAAAGGTCCAGGATTTCCTGTGCTGCAATTTTTTCAGGATAAAACAGCAGATCAATACCCAGTTCGGTAAAAACAACCCGGTTTTCGTTCTTAAGATATTCGTTGTTATTGATACGTGCCGTTACGCGCTTGGCTCCCAATTGTTTGGCAAGCAGGGCTGATACAATATTGACGTCCTGTTCATCTGCGGGACTGACTGATATAAAAAGATCACAACGACTGACTCCCGCTTTTTCCAAAGTGGAAATGGAAGTGACTATACCTGATACAGGAACAACATCCGACGTCTCCGCGATCTGATTCAACCGCGCTTCATTTTTGTCAATGATGGTGATCTGGTGATTCTCATCTGATAACATTTTTGCCAGATGAAAACCGACTTCTCCAGCTCCTGCGATTATAATATTCATTCCATGAATTTAATATTCGTCTTCGTTGAAGAAAAAATCTTCCTTGCTTGGGTAATCCGGCCAGATGTCCTCTATACTGTCGTATACTTCGCCATCATCTTCCAGGTCAGCCAGGTTTTCTATTACTTCCAACGGAGCGCCCGAGCGTGCGGCATAATCAATAAGTTCCTCCTTAGTAGCAGGCCAGGGAGCGTCTTCAAGTTTCGATGCCAATTCAAGTGTCCAGTACATTGATGCAAGGTTTAAAAAAAGTGCCCAAAGTTATATAAAAAAGTCTTCTTCACAACCTGTCCTGACAGTAATAAACCGCGCCAAGACAAAAAGATAGTCCGAAAGACGGTTTATATACTTCAGCATAGGGGCCGTGACAATATCCGTGCCAAGAGATACCATCAGACGTTCTGCATCACGACAAACAGTGCGGACTATATGGATCTGAGATGCCAGGGGAGGGGTGTACGGAAGAATAAAAGACTGAAGTACAGGTATTTGTTCCTGTAATTTATCAATGGTTCGTTCCAGAAATAATGCAGATCCTTCAAAATCATAATCTGTCACACTTTTCCGGTTCCCGTAGGCCAGATGTCCTGCCAGGTACATTAAATCCGTCTGAATTTTCCTTAGAGATGATTCGTAGTGTTTGCATGAAGGAAAAGCTGTCAGTGAATCTGATTGACTTCTCAGAAGTCCAATCCAGCTTATGAGTTCATCGGTTTTACCGTAGGCCGCTACACGCGGATCAGCTTTGGAAACCCGGCTTCCGTCGGCTAAAGAGGTCATTCCCTGATCGCCGGTTCCTGTATAAATTTTACTCATGAATCGGTCAATACCGGATTTTTATTTGGTTCATCGCTTTCAACCAGACCATCGCGGAGCCGGACAACCCTTCTGGCGTAACGTGCAATATCTTCTTCGTGCGTTACTACAATGATGGTGTTCCCTTTTTTGTATACCTGTTCAAAAAGAGACATGATGTCCAATGAAGTTTTCGTGTCCAGATTACCCGTAGGTTCGTCAGCAAGAATAATGGAAGGATTATTAACCATGGCACGTGCTACGGCCACTCTTTGTTTCTGTCCGCCGGACAATTCGTTGGGCTTATGATCCATTCTGTCTTCCAGATCAACATTGATCAAAGCTTTCCGTGCTTCGTTCTCCCTTTCGTGTTTGGGCATTCCTGCATATATCAGGGGCAATGCCACATTGTTCAGGGCATCATATCTGGGAAGCAGGTTGAACGACTGAAAAACAAAACCGATTTCCTTGTTTCTTACTTCGGCCAATTGATCATCCCTCATTTGGCTGACGTCTGTATTGTTGAGTATGTAAGTGCCTTCGGTTGGCGTATCCAGACAGCCCAACAGGTTCATGAGTGTGGATTTGCCCGAGCCGGAGGGTCCCATTATTGCTACGTATTCATTTTTGTTGATCACAAGGTCAACGCCATTTAACGCGCGAACCTCCTGGTTGCCTACTTTATAGATTTTTTTAATCCCTTTGATTCTGATAAGCGTTTCTTTTTCCATAGCTGCGAATGTACAAAAAATTATGATTGGCCGATGCCTTGTTTTTCCATTTGACTGGCCAGAGTCGGTAAAGTTTAAGACACCCCTTCAGATCACTTTTTTTTTGTAAATTTGCTGATCAAAATTTCTCAGATACCATGTCATATATCAACAACGATCTTTACACTCCGGAAACAACACAAAAACTTGCCGAACATTATAACGAAATTTTAAAATTACTGGGCGAAGACCCGGAAAGGGAAGGCCTTGAGAAGACCCCGTTACGGGTTGCAAAAGCCATGCAATTCCTGACGAAGGGATACCAGGAAGATCCTGCTGCCATTTTGAATTCAGCCAGGTTCCGGGAGGAATACCAGCAAATGGTCCTGGTCAAGGATATTGAAATGTATTCCATGTGTGAGCACCATATGTTGCCTTTCTACGGTAAAGCGCATGTTGCCTATATTCCCAACGGGTTTATCACAGGCGTCAGTAAACTGACTCGTGTGGTGGATACTTTTGCCAGAAGGTTCCAGGTTCAGGAGCGCCTTACGGTACAGATAAGGGATTGTATTCAACAAACACTCAACCCCATGGGAGTGGCAGTAGTGATAGAGGCAGAACACATGTGTATGCAGATAAGAGGTGTGCAGAAACAACATTCAAGGATGGTGACATCCGCTTTTACGGGAACATTCTTGAAAGATGTCCGTACCCGTGAAGAATTTATGCATTTACTTCACTAAGACCCAGCTCCTGCGCTTTTTCAAACATCAATTTTCTGGCTTCTTCCGGATTGTTTCCGATCTTTCCGTCCAGGATGGCCTCTTTGATGTAATCTTTAATTTGGCCCACTTCCCGGCAAGGGGGGATGCCAAATGTTTTCATGATTATTTCACCCGTTATGGGTGGCTGAAAATTTCTAATGGCATCTTTTTCTTCTACCAGGGCCATTTTTTTACTGACCTCCTCAAAATTCTCCAGATGCCGCCTGACTGTTCTGGGATTCTTTGAGGTAATATCTGCCCGGCACAGAAGCATCAGATCATCTATGTCCCTGCCCGCTTCAAATAGAAGCCGTCGAATGCCGGAATCACTTACCTCGTTTACCAGGGCAATAGGGCGCAAATGCAATTGAACAAGCTTTTGTACATACCTCATTTCTTCTCCCAAAGGTAGCCGGAGCTGCCTGAATATCCCGGGAATCATTTTGCTGCCTATAAAATCATGACCATGAAAGGTCCATCCTGATTTCTTGTCAAAATGTTTTGTAGAGGGCTTTCCTACGTCATGAAGCAAAGCCGCCCAGCGCAACCATATATTATCGCTTGCCGAGGCAACGTTGTCCAGAACTTCCATCGTATGACTGAAATTCTCCTTGTGTCCTTTGCCTTCCATGGTTTCTACACCTTTTAACAAAGAAATCTGGGGTATGAGCAGGGCCAAAAGACCGCTCTTTTCCATAAGCATAAATCCTATGGAGGGTTTTGGGGCTGCCATGATCTTTTGCAATTCTGCCGTAATTCTTTCCTGCGATACAATATTGATCCGGGAAGCATTTCTTTCAACGGATGCAAAAGATGCATCGTCAATTGAAAAATCAAGTTGTGCCGCAAATCGGATAGCCCTGATCATTCTTAAGGGATCATCGCTGAAAGTTGTGTCCGGATTAAGCGGGGTTCTGATGACTTTCTGCTTGAGGTCATCCATCCCGTTAAAAGGATCGGTCAGCGTTCCGTAATCTTCTTTGGCAAGACTGAATGCCATAGCGTTGATGGTAAAATCACGCCTTTTCTGATCGTCTTCAATTGTTCCGTTTTCTACTATGGGTTTCCGGGAATCGGAACGGTACGATTCTTTTCGAGCTCCTACAAATTCGATCTCGAACCCTTTATACCGCAACATGGCTGTGCCGAATTTCTTGAAAAGAGTAACCCGGGTTTCCAGTACGGAAGCTACTGCAGAGGCGATTTCCATGCCGTTACCTTCTATAACAATATCAATATCGGTGCACGATCTGTTTAAATAGAAATCACGGACATAACCACCGATTACATAGGCTTTTACGTTTTTCAAGGCAGCTTGTTCTGCCACAATGCGAAATATTTTTGATTTTAAAGGTGCTTTCATTAAAAAAAAATTATTGGAGCTCATCAAAAGAGGGAATCTCAGCAAGTTGTTTGTAGGTCCCCTTATCCCGGTCAAATTTCCAGAAGTACGTTCGGATTCCGTTACTGACAAGCAAACAGGGAGCTAGAATCTGCGCATTGTATTTTCGCAATTGTTCTACTGTTTTTTCACCCACCGGGATTCCGGGCGCTTTAAACTCGGCAATCAAAAGCGGTTTTCCGTTCCTGTCATGCACAACAAGATCGGCTCGCCAGTTTGTACCCAGGTAACGAACCGGGTATTCACAAGTCATGAGATGTAAGGGAAATCCGCCTACAATATGCAGATGGCGTATGATTTCCTGCCGTACTTCTTCTTCGGGCGTTTTGTCCACCCACTTTTTTCGTACACTGCAATATATGACTGATGGTCCGTTCATGGTGCAAAGATACAAAAAGTACTGCCTTCGTTAAATTTATGTAATTTTGTGTTATGGCAAAAACAAACGCAAAAGATTCATACTCTGCCTATCGGGAAATCATAAAAGAACTGAAAGCCGGAGCATTCAAACCATGTTACCTGTTAATGGGAGAAGAGCCCTATTATGTGGATAAAATTGCTTCCTACATAGCCCTGAATGCTCTGACCGAAGATGAAAAAGCGTTTAACCAGATGGTCCTCTACGGGCAGGATGTTACGTCGGCACAGATCGTCGATAATGCCCGCAGATATCCCGTTATGGCCCAGCGTCAGGTGATCATTGTGAAGGAAGCGCAACAACTCAAGGGTACCGAGCTGCTGGCTTCCTATTTTAAGGCAATGAATCCTTCGTGCGTGCTTGTCCTTTGTTTTATGGGTAAATCGGTAGATAAAAGGACCGAGTTCTGGAAAGCGGCTCAGAAACATTGCCGCATCCTTGAGTCCGTCCCTTTGAGGGATTACGAAATACCGGATTGGATCAGTGCGTATCTTAAAGAAAAAGGAACAAGCATTGAGCCGCAGGCTGCCCGTTTGCTGGCAGATTTCCTGGGAACAGATCTTCAGCGGATAGTAATGGAAATAGATAAGCTGTTTATACTCATGCCTCAGGGCACATGGGCCGTTACAACGGATATGGTAGAAAAATCGGTAGGAGTGAACCGGGAATTTTCACCTTTTTCGTTATTCAAACACATAACTGCAGGAGATTTTGCGAAAGTTCAACCTATTGTAGAGTATTTTTCAGACAATGAGAAGAAATTTCCTTTGGTGATGATCATCAGTCTGTTTTATACGCAATTGTCACGAATACTTAAACTGCATACTATCAGAATGGAAAACCCCGGTTTATCTTCTGATAAGCTGAGAGAACTTATGGGCTTGAATTATTATTTTTTCCAGGAAACCATGCAAGCTTCTCGTTTTTTCACTTTTCAACGAACAGTCAGGGCAATGAATTTATTGTGCTCCTATGACAGTCTATACAAATCCTCCGACAGGGGAGAAGCCTGTGACGGGGAACTCCTGATGGAAATGATATGTAAAATGATGGCCTGAAGGGGTCATCAAAAACTGTAAACACGAGGGACCCTGTAGGCAACGGAAGTCAGGATCTCATAGGGGATCGTTTCTAAAATATCTGCCAGTTCAAAAATTGTAGGATCATCTCCGAAAACAGTGACCATATCTCCCGGCTTGACATCAATTCCTGTCACGTCCAACATACACATGTCCATACAAATATTTCCGATTGTGGGAGCTCTGTGCCCGTTGACTGAAAACGAAGCTTTTCCGTTGCTAAGATGCCTGTTTACTCCGTCAGCATATCCGATGGCAAGGGTGGCAATGCGGGTGTTGGGCCGCGTCACTTTCCCGGCCCTGGAATAACCGACGGTTTCCCCGGGCTGGACGGTTTTGACCTGTAACACGGGCGTTTTTAAGAATGCGGTAGGCTTCAGCCTGCTTCTGTCTACATATGACATGCCGTACAGCCCTATTCCCAGCCGGGCCATATCGTATTGTGCTTCTGCGGCAAAACGTTCAATCCCGGGAGAATTCAGTAAGTGCCTCATGGGTTTGTAATCCAGATGATCTGTCAGCAAACCGGACAAGGTTTCAAAACGGGCAATTTGTTGTCTTGTGAAGTCATCGTTCTTTGGTTCTCCGGATGCCACAAAATGCGAAAAGACAGAAGCGATCTTTACAGATCCTGTTTCCGGCAATATTTCAATAAGAGACTGTATATCGGCTTCTTCTGCACCAAGACGATGCATCCCGGTATCCAGTTTTATATGAACAGGGTAATCTTTCCGGTTCATGGTATAGGCCTCGGACGCAAATCTTTGAAAAGCTTCCGGACCGGGAAGACTTGGTTCAAGTTGGTTTTGGATCAGAAGCGGATAATGTTCCATACCGCCCGAGAGGACAATTACAGGGAGCTTTACTCCTGCTTCTCTTATGGCAACACCTTCTCCCGGGAAGGCAACAGCCAGGTAATCTACCCCGTTGTCTTCAAGGATACGCGAAAACTCTCCTATCCCGTGACCGTATCCGTAGGCTTTGACCAGAACAAGTAATTTGGTGCTTTCACGAAGGAAAGACCTGAAATATTTTAAGTTGTGCTGAATATTGGGAACGCTGATCTCCAGGTGGGTATATTTATTTGTGTTCATTCTTAACTTGATTGAAACAATGCCTGCATAAAGGTTCGTATACATCTTTTTCACCCAGTTCAACCAGGCGGGTACTGTTGCTTAACCGGTGGGAATGGTGTGCCGGATCACCGCAGCGGACACATATGGCATGCACCTTGGTTATATGTTCGGCTACTGCCATGAGGTCGGGCATGGGACCAAACGGATTTCCCTGGAAATCCATATCCAGACCGGCTACTATAACACGGATGCCGTTATCGGCCAGCAACTGACACACACGTACCAGGTTCTGGTCAAAGAACTGAGCTTCGTCTATAGCTACCACATCTACATTGTTGGCCAGTAAAAGAATACTTTCTGCCGAGTCTACCGGTGTAGAGGGAATGGAATGGCTATCGTGCGAAACGACTTCTTCTTCTGAATACCGGACGTCTACACGGGGTTTGAAAATTTCAACTCTTTGATTGGCAAATTTGGCCCTTTTGAGCCTCCTGATAAGTTCTTCCGTTTTTCCCGAAAACATGGAACCGCAAATAACTTCAATCCTTCCGTTCCGTTTTTGATTTTCCAGAAACATATCCTGTACGGTTAAAAAGTAATCTCAATGTATCCTGCATACACTCCGTAAGCTCCTGTTTGCACTATCATTACCTGATTGCCTTGAGCATCAGTTTGCATGACGGGTTCTTCCAGGAACGTGTGGGAATGACCTCCTATGATCAAATGAATATTCCTTAATTGAGATGCCAGTTGCACATCGTTTTGAAACCCTTGGTGGGTGAGACAGACAATCAGGTCGCATCCTTTTCTTTTTAATCTGGTTGCAAGTCGGTTGGCGGTTTTGACCGGATCCAGGTATATCATTTTATCCAAAACCTTATTGGAAGTCAACCCGTTCAGATCAATTGTAAGACCTATTACACCAATTTTTTTCCCGTTTACCCGGAAAATGGTATAAGGTTTGACAAGTTTTCTGAGAGGTTTGTACAAGATTTTATAATTGGCACACAAGGTTTGATAATCTGCTTCCCGTATCCTGTTTACAAGATCTTCCAGCCCATTGTCAAATTCATGATTGCCCAGCACGGTTGCATCCAGTCCCAATGCGTTCATGGCTTCTACTTCAACTTTTCCGCCAAATAGATTAAAATAGGGCGTCCCCTGATTGTAATCCCCGGCATCAAGGAACAACAGGTCCGGATGTTCTTTCCTTGTTTCTTCCAGATAACCTGACAGGCTCAGGATTCCGGCACTACCGGCATTTCTTCCTGACCGAAACGGTTCTATCTGGCTGTGAATGTCGTTTGTATGCACAATCACAAGGTCTTGGGCATCCATATAAAACGGTGTTAAGATACCCGCCAGGAAAATTAGCCTGATCACTAATGTTGTTTTCATCTTTCTTTCGGATTATTGATCACTACGCGGTTATCAGTACGGGCCGGGATGGGTTCGCCGTTTTTCGTAAATACGCTTATGTATTGCAAGATCACATCGCAGAGGGTGAGACCCGAATAGTCAATACCCAGATTGTTTTTCAGCAATGTCATACGATCTCCTCCCTGAAGAAGGAAATCAATCGTTGCAATGTTATAGATCCTGTTCTCATCCAATGGCTCACCGTTGATAATCAATTTGCTGATTTTGTGATCGTTGATTTCTAAAGATACTCCGGAAAGCACTTCTACGCGACGAGCAGCAGAAAATTCAAACAATTCTCTGACCCGGTTACCTTTCATGCTGACCAGGACAAGTGAGTTTTCAAAAGGGAATGACGAGTAAACATAATAAAGCGTCAGATCTCCTTTTGGGAACGAACTTCTTATGCCGCCGAAATTCGTAATGGCAAAATCAACCTTATCAAGGCCGTAATGCCTGCGGGCGATGGCCAGCAATGCATCACCTGCCAGGTTGGACAAAGGACTTTCAGGGTAGTATGACCTCATTTCACTTGTAGTGTATCCCACTACCCGGTTCATTTGCTTGTTCAGTTCGGGTGAATACGTGTTGATAATGTTTCTGACAGCGACAGAGGCCTTACTCTGGTATTCGGTTGTATCCATGAGGACTCGTCTGGCCTTGATAGCTTGTGCCTGTAAAGCAACACTTCCTGTTGTCAGAAATAAAACAAGTACAACAATATTTATCAGCCGTTTTTGTATCGCATCCATTTCCATAATTCTTTCCAGGTTACTTTTTTACCATACATTAAAATTCCCACACGATATATTTTGGCGGAAAAATGTACTACGGCCAGGAATGTGAGGAAGAGCAACAGCAGTGAAACCAGTAATTGCCACTGGGGCACACCTCCAAAAGGAAGACGGGCCAGCATGACCATTGGAGAAGTGAACGGTATGATGGATGCCCAGACGGAAAGAGAACTGTCCGGATACTGGAATGTATGCATCATTATGAATAATCCCAGGATTAGGGGAATGGTAATAGGCAGCTGGAATTGCTGTGTATCGGTCTCTGCATCGGATACGGACCCCACAGCCGCAAACATAGAGGCATACATAAGGTAACCGCCTATGAAATACAAGCAAAAACTCAAAAGGAATTTTCCGAAATCAATTTGAGAAATAGTGCTGGCTATTCCGGTCAGCACACCGCTTCCTGTATCAAAAGAAGCTATTGTTCCGGCCAGACCTCCCTGTATCTGGGGTGCAGATCCTGCCATGTCCGAAATGGCTCCCGCTCCCACAAGGGCCATGACTACAAAAAGTATTATAGCCGTAAGAAGGATCCAGAGAAAAAACTGAAGCAAAGCAACAAGAGCTATGCCTATGATTTTCCCCAACATAAGTTCCACCGGTTTTACTGAAGAAATGATTACTTCAACAATCCGGTTGGTCTTTTCTTCTATTACACCCCGTATGACCATGGAGCCATACATGAAGATGAACATATATATCAGAAAACTGCTCAAATAGGCTATTGCCATGTATACTTCCGTAATTGTTTCTTTTTCATCTCCCGCTTCCGTCCAGGTGAGAGATTTAACCGGTATATCGGTCCTTACGTCATCCATGATTTCCTTTAACCTGGGAATATTGTAAGACTGGAGCCGTTGTTGTTCCACTTCGTAACTGATCTGTCTGGAAATATACCGTTGAATATCCTGGTCAACGGGTCCCGTACTGTACATGCGTACTTCTACGGAATTTTCTTCAACAGGTTCGATAACGCAAAGAGCGTGCAGGTTACGTGTGTCAAAATCTTTTTTATAATCCTCGGGATTTCCTTCCCGGCGAAATGTGAAGTGTGTATACTCCTGGTCTTCAAGAACTTTCTCACCAATGCCTGTAGGGTCAATGACTTCTATGTTTTTTTCGTTGTTGTCTTTCAATGTAGTCATCAGGGTTGGAACCGTGATCAGTGCCGCCATCAAAAGAGGAGTCAGGAAAGTAGCAATAAGAAATGATTTTTTTCTGACACGGATAGTGAATTCTCTTCCGACAATTAGGTTTATCTTTTTGATGTTCATTGCCTTTCCTCCTTTTGAGTTACCAGTTTAATAAATATATCGTGCATGCGGGGTATGATTTCGTTCATTCCCACGATATTGGTACGAGGTATAAGGGCTTCCAGCAATTCATTTGTGGTATGCCCGTCATTCAGTTCCACGGTCATTCGGTATGAACCGTCTTTTTTACCCTGAGAAATAATGGAAAAAGGAGCGTCGTCAAATTGGGCAGGATCAAGTTCATCTGAAGCACGGTAAAGGATCTCAATGCGGTTGTCCCCGTGTATTCGCCGAATATCATGAACTTGTCCCGTAATTACCAGCCGGGCATTGTCTATCAAAGCAATTTCATCGCATAATTCTTCAACCGATTCCATGTTGTGTGTAGACAATATTACAGAAGTCCCGTTTTCTTTCAGACGAATAATTTCTTTACGGATAAGATCTACATTAATGGGGTCAAATCCGCTGAAAGGTTCATCCAGGATCAAAAGTTTGGGATTATGCATAACCGTGGTCACAAATTGAACTTTTTGTGCCATTCCCTTAGATAACTCAGTAATCTTTTTGTTCCACCAGGCTTGGATTCCGAATCTCATAAACCAGGATTTCAGACTGGATAAAGCCTGGGCATGTGACATACCTTTCAGTTTTGCCAGGTACATGGCCTGATCCCCGATTTTCATTTTTTTATACAATCCTCTTTCTTCGGGAAGGTATCCAATGCGAAAAACATCGTTTGCAGTTAGTGGATGATTGTCAAAAAAAACATTTCCCTCATCGGGAGCGGTAATTTGATTGACTATCCTCAGAAGGGTGGTTTTTCCCGCTCCGTTGGGGCCGAGTAACCCGAATATCTTTCCTTCGGGAACATCTATACTGACATCATCCAATGCCAGGTGACCGTCAAAGCGTTTAACCACGTTGTTCGTAACCAGTATACTCATAGACTTACAATAGGGGTTAGAAATAAACTATCCGACAAATATAACAAAAAACAATGCTCAATAAAGGTACCAGTCAATTTTACCGGCCTGTTCAGGGGTCAATATTTTATCCCGGACAAGGTTGCCCACATTACAGGAATCAGGACCTTCCGTTTCACGGTATCTGATTATACACCGGGCCAGATATCTTCCAATATAAACGTGAGCAGCCAGTTGATCTTCGGTGGCTGTTTTGATATTCATTTTTCTGATAAACGAAGTGTCCGCAAAAACATCTGCATAAAAACCTTGTAGCCGTTCCATATCCATCCCGTATACTTCAAGGAGTTGTTCAGGAACGGCAAATCCGCCCAGTTTTTCACGGTATTCCAGTATCCTGGCTGCATAATAGGGACCGATGCCGTATAATTTGACCAATTCCGCACTGTCAGCCGTGTTGAGTTCAATTTTCATGGGAACAAAAGGACGGTAAGCCCCTGGTTTTGAATGGTTGTCCTTTTTTATTGTGTCTTCATACACCGGAGTCCGGCTGAAAGTTTCACAATATTCCCGGAACCAAGAAGATGTTTGATGTACCTCCGGTCGTCTGAAGGGAGATTGTCTTCCGGCAATTATCCTGATTGAAAACAAAACCAAAACGCCGGCTACAGCGGAAGCATGAATGATATAATGATGCCTGTTACCCCATTTCATTTTCTTTCCCTTTTCCTTTCAGCACGATTACGATCTCTCCTCTGGGAGTATTGTTTTTGAACCAATCAATAACGTAAGCCAGTGTTCCGCGAACTGTCTCTTCATGAATTTTACTGATCTCCCGGCTTACGGAAACTTCTCTGTCAGGACCGAGTACGGATGCCAGTTCTTCCAATGTTTTGAGCAGCCGGAACGGGGACTCGTAAAAGATCACCGTGCGGGTTTCCGATTTGTAGGACTCCATACGGGTGCGTCGCCCTTTCTTGACCGGTAAAAATCCTTCAAAGCAAAATCGGTCAGAAGGGAATCCGCTGTTTACCAAAGCCGGGATCAGTGCCGTTGCACCGGGCAGGCATTCTATCTCAATGCCGGCAGCCAGACATTCCCTTATCAGCAAATAGCCCGGATCGGATATGCCGGGAGTACCGGCGTCACTTATTAAAGCCACTTGGACGCCTTCACTGATTTTCCGTACAACCGAACCAACCTGTTTGTGTTCGTTAAATTTATGAAACGATTCCATATGTGTACCGATCCCGTATTTCTTTAGAAGAATACTGCTTGTACGCGTATCTTCTGCCAGAATCAGATCGACTTCTTTCAGCACATTCAGGGCTCGTGCGGTAATATCTTCCAGATTCCCTATGGGTGTGGGAACTATGATGATTTTAGAACACATCTTCCAACTGTGTAAGAAATTTTTGTACGGCGGGAGATGATAATTCCCAATGAGGGAAATGTTTTGCCAGATAGGCTTCTGCCTCTTGCATGGTTTTTATATCCTGAAGATCGGTGAGTGTCTTGTTATAAAGATCCCGGTCCTGTGAAAACAGCACTTTTTCATAAAGAAACCTGTCGTTCAGGGGAATGACCTCTTTTAAAGGCCTGGCATTTTTTGTTTTTGCCAACGAATCGGCAAGTGTTGGACGTTGAGCAAATCCTGAAAACAAATCCCCGACCGTTTCGGGCGCAGACGGTATTTCTTCTGTGATTTCAGGTGAGGGGTCCTGCCAGGGCCCCGGTTCAGGTTCAGGTTCCGGCCTCGGCTCAGGTTCAGGATGGGAATCAAGTTCAAATACCTGTTCTTCCTGTCTGTCAACAACGGGTTTGTATAACGCTTCTATCTTTTGCTCCAGTTGGACCAACAGGTCTTTTATTTCCTTATACTCTTTTGAATCCACTTTTCAAAGTTAGGTATTTAATGCTTATTGCGGAATAAAACGGTAGACAATTTCTCCGGTTTGCAGGGGAGGGGCCTGTGTAGATGCAGTAAACCTGCTTTGTTTTGCGGCACGCAGGGCAAATTCGCGCAAACACCTGTCCCTTGAAGAAAAATCATCCACTATGTCTGCTTTTTGAACGTATCCTTTCTGGTCTACATAAATGATTACGGTCACATCACCGCCTCCAATGCATTTGTATACAGGAATGGGCAGACTCATGGCTTTCCTTCCGTCTAATGTATACTCCAGAACGGCCGGACCCGTGTAAGGTTTTGCCTTTTGATCATCCTCCTTTTCTTTTTGCGCAGCAGCAATATCTTCCTGGCCTCCGGCCTCTTCTACGGCTTCACGGGCAGCATCCAGACGCTTTTGCAATTCCTGGGCTTCTTCGTATACCTGCGAAGGATCCTCATGCCGGTCGTCTTTGAGATTGTGATTTCGCTGCGTTGCATCCACGGCAACATTCCTGGATTGTTGTTCTACGCCTGAGATCAGGTCTTCCAACTGGGCACTTAGTTGGGCACGCATCTGTTCCTTTTGGAGTTGTGCCTCCAGTTCTTCCTGCCGGGAGAAATCCAGCACGAAAGAAGATTCTTTTTGCAAAATCGAATTTATTTGAAACAACAAAAAGATGATCAGGGCAACCAGATGTACGATCACCGTCAGATAGAGTCCTGTTTTTGTTTCTTTTTTCATTATGAACAACCCTTACCTGGTTAACAGGGCTTGTTCAATGGTAGAGATCAATACATTAATTGCTACCGTATTGTGTCCGCCCTGGGGTACTATGATGTCGGCATAACGTTTTGTAGGTTCAATAAACTGAAGGTGCATGGGCTTTACGGTCTTTTCGTAACGTTCCAGTACTTTGTTCACCGATCTTCCCCTTTCCACAATGTCCCTTGATATAACCCTGGATAAACGGTCGTCGGGATCTGCATCTACGTAAATCTTCATATCCAGACAGTCTCTTAAAGGTGGGTCCGTAAAGATCAGAATCCCTTCCACTATGATGATCTGTGTAGGTTCAATGTGGATCGTTTCTTTTGAACGGGTACATGTTATGTAAGAATACATGGGCTGTTCAATCGGGTTTCCTGCTTTTAATTGCAACAAATGTTTTACCATCAGTCCCCAATCAATGGATTCCGGGTGATCGAAATTCAGTTCCTGCCGCTGTTCCAGTGGCAGGTGTGAATTGTCTTTGTAATAGGAATCCTGGGGGATCACAGTTATTTTCTTTTGATCCAGGCTTTCCAGGATTTTGTTTACTACGGTTGTTTTTCCGGAACCGGTACCACCGGCAATACCAATTATCAACATATTAAAATTCAGCAGATTTCGGAGTTCGGGGAAAAGGAATTACATCACGGATATTTGCCATACCGGTAATAAACAGGAGCAAACGTTCAAATCCCAGACCAAAACCGGAATGCGGGGCGGTTCCAAAGCGCCTTGTGTCCAGGTACCAGTCCAGACTCTCTTCCGACATATTCATTTCAACGATTCTTCGACGTAGCGTTTCCAGATTTTCTTCACGTTGCGACCCGCCTATGATCTCTCCGATCTTTGGGAAAAGAATATCCATGGCCCGTACGGTTTTTCCGTCCGGGTTCTCTTTCATATAGAATGCTTTTATCTCTTTGGGATAGTCCGTTAATATAACTGGACGTTTGAAATGTTTTTCCACCAGGTACCTCTCATGTTCACTTTGCAGATCCACGCCCCAGGATACGGGATATTCAAAATCCTGCCCGCTGGCAGTCAGAATCTCAATGCCTTCCGTATAAGTAAGGCGGACGAATTCTGTGTCGCAAACACCTTCAAGTCTGTTGATCAGGTCTTTGTCTATCATGTTGTTCAGGAAGCCAATGTCAGCGGCACAATTTTCAAGGGCATACTTAACCAGATATTTTATAAAATCTTCCGCCAGGTCCATGTTGTCAACAATATCGTAAAAGGCCATTTCAGGCTCTATCATCCAAAACTCGGCAAGGTGCCTGGGTGTATTGCTGTTTTCTGCCCTGAAAGTAGGGCCGAAAGTATAAATTTCGCCCAGGGCCAGGGCTCCCAGTTCTCCTTCCAGCTGCCCGCTTACAGTAAGACTTGTCTGACGTCCGAAGAAATCTTTGGAATAATCAATGGAGTTGTCTTTTTCTTTGGGAGGGTTTTTCAGGTCCAGGGTAGTTACCTGGAACATGGCTCCGGCTCCTTCGCAATCAGATGCGGTTATTATGGGAGTATGCAAATATACAAACCCGTTGTCGTTGAAATATTTATGAATGGCATAAGCCATGGCGTGACGGATCCTGAATATGCAACCGAATGTGTTGGTCCGGGGTCTGAGATGTGCGATTTCCCGGAGGAATTCCATGCTATGGCCTTTCTTTTGTAAAGGATATACGGCAGGGTCAGCCGTTCCGTACACTTCAATTTCAGAAGCTTTGATCTCCACCGATTGCTGTGTCCCGACCGAAGGGACCAGTTCTCCTTTTACCCGGATGCAAGCCCCGGTAGTGACCGGTCTGAGCTGCTCTTCCGTAAAGACACTCATGTCACATACGATTTGCACGTTGTGGATGGTGGAGCCGTCGTTCAAGGCGATAAAAGCAATATTCTTGTTACCCCGTTTGGTTCGTACCCAGCCTTTTGCCTGCACGGTAACGCCGGCCTGCATTTTGAGAAGGTCAATAATTCTGGTGCGTGATTTTGTCATAATGGTTAATATCTGTAATAATCCGGTTTGTAAGGTCCGTCAATGGAAAAACCTATGTAGTCAGCTTGTTTTTGTGTCATGCGGGTCAGTTTGACTCCCAGGTATTCCAAGTGCAAACGCGCTACTTCTTCATCCAGATATTTGGGAAGTTGATAAACCCCCAATTCATACCGGGTATTCCAGAGACTGATCTGAGCCAAAACCTGGTTGGAGAAAGAATTGCTCATTACAAACGATGAATGACCCGTGGCACATCCCAGATTTACCAGGCGTCCTTCGGCCAGAAGAATGATGGCATGACCATCGGGGAAAGTGAATTTGTCTACCTGAGGTTTGATGTTGTCTTTTTGGATACCCGGATAATTGACAAGGGCATCAACCTGAATCTCGTTGTCAAAATGACCAATGTTACAAACAATGGCATGATCCCTCATTTTTTCCATATGTTCCAGACGTATTACATCACAATTGCCGGTTGCGGTAACAAAGATACGTGCTTCTTCAAGGCAGTCTTCCAGGGTCCGGACCTCAAATCCTTCCACAGATGCCTGAAGGGCACAGATAGGGTCGACCTCTGTAACCAGAACGCGTGCTCCGAATGAACGCATACTCCTGGCACATCCTTTGCCCACGTCCCCGTATCCGCAGACGACAACAACTTTTCCGGCGATCATTACATCGGTTGCCCGTTTAATTCCGTCTGCAAGAGATTCATGACAACCGTACAGGTTGTCGAACTTTGATTTGGTAACCGAGTCGTTTACGTTAATGGCAGGAAAAAGAAGTTCACCTCTGTCAAACATCTGATAGAGACGGTGAACTCCCGTCGTCGTTTCTTCACTGACACCTTTCATGCCCCGGGCCATTCGGGACCACATGCCGGGTTTCTCTTTGAGTGTTTTTCGCAGGAGAGCGGCGATGACTTTTTCTTCCGTGCTACCGGTCATGGCGTCAAGGACAGAACTGTCTTTTTCTGCCTGCACCCCTTTATGTATAAGCAGAGTGGCATCTCCGCCATCGTCCACTATCATGTGAGGACCGGCTTCGTTGGGAAACGACAAAGCCTGCAAGGTACTCCACCAGTATTCTTCCAGAGTTTCCCCTTTCCATGCAAAAACCGGAGTGCCGGCTTCTACCATGGCTGCTGCCGCATGATCCTGTGTTGAAAAAATATTGCAGGAAGCCCATCTTACGTCTGCTCCGAGTGCTTTGAGCGTTTCAATGAGCACTGCGGTTTGTACGGTCATATGAAGACTTCCGGTTATGCGGGCACCTGTCAGTGGCTTTTCATCCCCGTAACGCTTGCGCAAAGCCATAAGTCCGGGCATTTCCTTTTCGGCCAGCTCAATTTCCTTCCTTCCGAATGCAGCAAGTCCGGGATCTTTTATTTTGTAGTCCATTTCTTTTTTTTGCAAAGGTAAGCAAAAAACAAAATCAGGTCTCAAAACTGCAAGGTTTCCTTCAGGGTTCTATATCCGGAAACGCTTATCCGAATGGATTTGCCATTATTCAAAATAATCAGTTGTTGTTGTCCGTAGCGTTCAATTCGGTTTATCTTGGCAACATTGACTATAAATGAACGATGAATCCTCACAAACCGGGAAGGCGACAATATCTCCTGTACATGTTTCATGGTTTCTTCTTTTAACCAGGCTCCTTTGTCCGTCACGAATGAAACGTAGTCTCCTTCGGCCTGTATATACAAGAGATCGTCTACGGGGATCACCTTGATACCGTTGCCGGCTCTGACCGTAATTTTATCTGCATAATTTCCTGAAAATGCGAGACCGGTTTTATTCCCGGAAAGCGTTTCTTCCTGCAACTCTTCCGCGATATGCGTTTTTCTCCATAAGACGAAAATGATGGTAAGAAGCAAGCCGACAAATATTCGTAACGGAACGGAATCGGAAAAAAGAAGAAAACGTTCATCCGGTAAATACAGATACATAAACAGTACCGGAAGACCGCATATAGCTATAAAAAATATCATGATCTGCACATATACGGGCATACCGTAAGTGTGCATTTTTTGCAGAAAAAGAACAAAAAACAATAAACAGCCTGTCATGACCAAGCTATCAGCCAGGTATTCTTTCCATCCCAGAGACACTAAAGATCCTGTCAGAAAGGCATAAAGGAACGAAGTGGCCAGGATAAACCCTATACAGGCTGTCCATTGATATTTATTTAATTTCTCCACCTCCGAAAACGCATTCAGCTTCAATGATTAAACGGGCGTTGTTTTCTGAGTAATTGATCACGGGGCGGTTATCCTTAAAAGCTCCCAACACGGCATCGGTACGTATTTCAACATTCCAGTCGGCGGGAATAAGTAGTGTCGTACCTCCGAATACAGAAGAAATCTTCAAGTAGGAAACACCTTCCTGCAAATGGGTTCTTCTAAGATCCAAGGTCATTCCACCGAAGACACTTTCTATGGCCCCTCCTCGGAAAACAGGTTCCATGAATACATGTTCAGAACCACTGAAAACCATTGAATAATTTACGTATCCGCTTTCGTTCGGGGTGTTTTTTCCGGAAAAATGATGCCTGGGATAATGCCTGTGGTGTATTGGAGGAAACTCACGTTGCCTGGATTTGGAAAAAATCAGAATCCCGATTCCTACCAAAAATAACGGCCATAAATTGCCCCAGTTTAAATGAGTAAACCATTCAAATCCGGGCAGGATATTCAGAGCTCCTATCCGCGGCAGCATAAATACAACGCCAATAAATAGTAAGATTACACCCTGTAAGGTCTGCTTTCTTGCAAAGGACACAACCCCCAAAACGATAAGAAGCATTTGCCATGACAGCAATATTCTTCTGACTGCATAAGGGATCCATCCCGCGTTGGAAAAAATGAGAATAATGCCTGCAAATATCAATGCAAGGCCAATAATTATCCCTCCGGTCGCATGATTGCGGCGTTCCGGCTTTCTTTGAACTTCTTGTTCCTGTTTGTCTAAGATTTCCATTGTGTTAAAATTTCAGTATGTTGCCGCAAAAATAAAGCAGCCTTATCTTATGACAATAGGTAATCGATCAAAACGGGTATTTAACCCGATGAATGCATGGATTAGGGGGTTAAAAATCCACTCCCATTGCTTCACAGATCTTTTTGGGAATGTCTGTGTTATCCATTCTTCCCATAAAAAGTTCGCTGTTGGTTCCCATTGCATAAACGGGAACGGGAATTCCGGTATGGGCAGAAGTTGTCCAGCCTATCCGGGCTCTGCGGTTAATCTCTACCACTATTTCTCCTGCTTTGTCATCGCCGGATTGTAGCAGAATATCCTTGGAGGCTTTTTGTTCCTCAAGCTGGTCAAAATACATATTGTACTGACTTTCCCAGCCCAGGGCCATACCCCCGGTTTCGTGATCTGCAGTTACAATGATCAATGTTTCTTCCGGATGTTTTTGGGCAAATTCCATGGCCACCTGAACGGCCTGATGCAGGTCCAGGGTTTCCAGAATTGAAGTTTTTCCGTCATTGGAATGACAGGCCCAATCGATCCTTCCGCTTTCACTCATAAGGAAGAATCCTTTTTCGTTTTCCAGAAATTCTATAGCAGCACTTACGATATCAGCATGAGTCATATCTCCTTCCCTGCGGTCTATGGCATAGGGCAAGGCTCCCATAAAATCCCTGGTTTCATCCTGAAGCAGGACCAATTTATCTGTAGACGATAATTGCCGGAAATCGTCCATGCCATAAGCAATTTTATAACCGGCCTGTTCAATCAGATCCGTGACACGTACCTGATCTTTTCTGCGGCCTTCAGGCAGAATAAAACCCCCGCCGCCGAAAAAGTCAAATCCGGTTTCAGGCAATTGGGTGGCTATGGTATAATAATCGTTTCTTGAGGCCGCATTGGCATAAAAGGCACCCGGAGTAGCATGATCCAATGTTACGGTTGATGATACCCCAACCTTGTAGCCGGCTTCTTTAATTTTGTAAGTAATGGCTTTGAGAGCAACTGTATCCGGGGTGACGCCCAACATGCCGTTTGTGGTTTTTGTCCCGGTAGCCAGAGCAGTTCCTGCTGCCGAAGAACAGGTTATCCAATTGCTTGCACTGTATGTAGTTATAGTGCCTAGTACAGGAAATCGGGAAAAATTCAAGGCATCAAAACCCAAATCGCCGTTACTGTTAGACAGGTAGGCTTCGGCCGCTGCAACCTGGGCCAGGCCCATGCCGTCTCCAATAAAGAAAAACACATACTTTGCCTGACGTGGAGCTTCCTGACATCCGACAAGCGCAACAATAGCCAATAAAATTAAGAAACGTTTCATGTATAGTAAAGATTAGTTATCTGCAAAGGTAAAAAAAAAGCCGCAGTATGAACCGCGGCTTTTCAATTCATTATATCATTGTCAGAAGCTGTTGGTCTCAGCTTTCCGACGGGTAGAATACATAATTTTTAATGCAGAACAACGGCGGAGTTCCTGTTTCACATCTGTTACTATACCCATCCGAACGTTTTCGTCCACTTTCAGTGCGACTGTCATTAAAGGACGGTCTGCTTCCGACATGGATTCACGTGAAGCTGCAATAAAGTCACGTATATCATCGATAGTACTGAAAGAATCATTCAGCTGTATACGTGCATCGGTTCCAAATTGACCCTGGTAAGCGGGGATAGGGGTCCCGATGTTGATGTAACTTGCCAGGTCTTTTCTGTCCAGTTTGGCAACCTCGGTTGCTTCCGGAAGTTTAACACTGACAACACGTTCAGTTTGTCTGAAGCTCGTGGATATCATAAAGAAGAACAATAACATGAAAACGATGTCTGGAAGTGAAGCCGTGTTCAGGGGTTTAAGTCCTTTATCGGTTTTTGTTTTGAATGTTGCCATAATAATGTTCTCCTATCTTCTCCTTGTTGTTACTTCTCTGGGTTCCCGTTCCGAAAGATTCAACGGAATAGCTTCCCTTACGATCCGTTGCTGATCTTCATCCACGGAATCGTATTTCTTTCCAAAATGCTGCATGGAAAATTCATCGCGTAATTCATTAAATGCTTTTACAAGTTCGTTTTGAACCTGTATATAAGCATTGTACGAAGTACCGCGGTCATTTTGCAAGGAAACGACGGCACGGGATACCATGACCGGGCCAAAGCCTTCAATGTCATTTTCACGTTTTTCAGGCAGATCGGGAAGATTGGCCGGATTCGTGATAAATTCCTTGACTTTGTCTTTAAGCATGGTAATGTGCATTTCCTGTCCTCCTGCAAACAAGCGGTCATTTTTGTTGATCAGCACCACCATTATATTCCTCTTGTTGATCTGTTCAACTTCTGCCTGCTGATTCTCATCAGGCATAGGCGGAAGCCGGCGTTGAATTCCGGTTTCGACATCCATAGTGGTTGTTACCAGGAAGAATATAAGCAGCAGGAAAGCGATGTCTGCCATTGAGCCTGCATTAATGTCACCTGCTGGTCTTGCCATAATTTTTAAAGTTTAATGGATTAGTTTTTCTTAAGGGCATTATAGACAGAACCACCAATAATGGCAATGGCTGAAAATGCAAGAAGGATATAGGTCATATAAAGGGCCGTATCTGTAAATTTTACTACAGATCCTTCCACAACAGAACCGGTTGCCATTGTCACGGGAGTACCCGGAGCCAAAAGGAACGAACCTCCTACCAGCACTACGGCGATCACCAGGATAAGCAACAGGGATTTCACTTTGACCGTCCTTTGCCTGAAAGTCAGAATAGGCAACAGAATGATCAGAAGAACGGACAGACCGACCATAACATAAGCCCAATTCAGGTAGGTGTATGTCCATGCATCCAGATTATCCCCACTCGTATTGAGATAATACAGAATGGTCAGAACAATACTGATTGCAAAGAGCACCCACAAAGTTATTTTTGAAAGTTTCTTCATTGCAAGGTGTTATTTTTCGTATTTAACCAAAATATCCATCAAAGAAATGGATGCATCTTCCATTTTTACGACAATGCTGTCGATTTTGGCGATCAGGTAGTTGTAGAACAATTGAAGGATAATGGCCACAATAAGACCGAACACCGTAGTGATAAGAGCGATTTTAATACCACCTGCTACAATGTTGGGGGAAATGTCACCGGCAGCTTCAATAGCGTCAAATGCACCGATCATCCCGATAACGGTTCCCATAAATCCCAACATAGGGGCAATGGCAATGAACAACTGGATCCAGGAAAGACCTTTTTCCAGCTGGCTCATCTGTACAGATCCGTAAGATGTAATTGACTTTTCTACAACTTCCAGGCCTTCATCGGCACGTGAAAGTCCCTGGTAAAAAATGCTGGCCACAGGTCCGCGTGAGTCATGGCATACTTCCATGGCTGCGTTGATCCCGCCTTCTTTCAAGGCATCTTCCACCTTGTTCAGCAGTTTTCCTGTATTGGTTTCGGCCAGGGTAAGGTAAATAATACGTTCAATTGCAAGTGCAAGTCCGAAAATCAAACAGAGCAGGATGGTTGCCATAAAACCGGGACCGCCTTCGATAAATTTGGTCTTGAGCTGCTGGTGAACGGGTACTTCAACCTGTTCGGTTTCACCTGTAGGGGTGGCTGTTTGTGCGACTGCGTACTGAGCAGAAATGGCGATGAATCCAAGGACTGCTAAAAATACGAAAAGTTTTTTCATTTCTGTTGAATAATTAGAGTTAAGAATTTATAAATTGTCAAACGTTTACAAATAAACTGCGGAGAAGGCGGGATTCGAACCCGCGAAACCCTTTTGGAGTTTACGCACTTTCCAGGCGCGCGCCTTAGACCACTCGGCCACCTCTCCCTTATCAATACACATTAAAAAGCAGCGCAAGTTACTGAAAAAAGTTTTATTCCAAACAAATGTATTAAAATTCACCATTTAAAGATTGTGAAAGAAGTTCTTTAACTTTTTTATTGTCAAAATATTGACCTGTTAATAACATAATCTTAGTAACAGCTGCTTCCGTTGTCATGTCATATCCGGACAGTACACCGGCTTCCCGAAGCCTGATCCCGCAGGCATAAGTATCCATAGAAACACTGCCGGCAGGACACTGGGTGACATTAACTATTATCATTCCACGGGATACCGCCCCGGACAACAAATCCAGCAACCATTGCAGCGAAGGGGCGTTACCCTGCCCGTATGTTTCCAGGACCACAACCCTAAGTCCGGGAATATTCAGGATGGCTTCCACCACTTTCTTTTCAATACCCGGGAATATCTTTAAAACAACCACATCGGTTCCCACTTGTGTGTGAACCAGCAGGGGGCGGTCCCAGGACTCGGGATAAAGGATGTATTTGCGGTTGTATTTGATGTGAATTCCCGCCTCGGCAAGAGCCGGGTAATTCGGAGAGCGGAAGGCTCTGAATTCCTCGGCATTGTATTTCATAGTCCGGTTTCCTCTGAACAACTGGTCCTGAAAGAAAATGCAGACTTCCGGGACCAGTGCATGACCCTGTTGGTCAAGGCCGGCTGCAATTTCCACGGCGGAAATAAAGTTTTCTTTGCCGTCAGTCCTGGGCAATCCTATGGGTAACTGACTTCCGGTGAAAATGACGGGTTTTTCCAGATTTTCAAGCATAAAACTGAGGGCAGATGCCGAATAGCTCATGGTATCGGTTCCGTGTAAAATCACAAAACCGTTGTATTGATCATACTTTTCGCGAATCAGCAATGCCAGCCGTACCCAGAAATCAGGCAAAATGTCAGATGAATCTATGACCGGGTCAAAAGAGTATGAATCAATCCGGAAACAAAACTTCTGAAGCTCCGGAACTTCTTCCAAAACATGCTCAAAACGGAATGGCACCAATTCTCCGGTTACCGGATGCGCTTTCATCCCAATGGTACCTCCGGTATAAATAACTAAAACAGCAGCTTTGTTCATCATTTTCCAAAAAACAAAGATAATGCATTTTCAGTAGTTTGACCAATGACTTGATCGGGGCTTATGTCTTTTAACAGCGCAATTTTTTGGGCAATGTAAGTCAAATAGGAACTCTCGTTTCTTTTACCCCGGTAAGGCACCGGAGTCAACCAGGGAGCATCGGTCTCCAGTACTATTCTGTCCAGGCCGGTTTCCCGTACAATTTCTCCGAGACGGGCATTTTTTAAAGTTACCACTCCTCCTATGCCCATGAAAAAATCGCCGTAACGACCGGCTTGATCAAATACTTCGCGACTACCTGACCATGCGTGCAAAACACCGCGCATGCCGGGAAAAGCACATTTTTTCAAAGACGCCAGCAATTCGGGAAAAGCAGAACGGGAATGAATGATTACCGGAAGATCCAAATCCCTTGCCCATTCCAGTTGTTGTTCAAAAGCCGAGATTTGTTCCCCGGTATATTCCCGTGACCGGTAAAAATCCAGCCCGATTTCTCCGATCGCCACGGCATCTGTCATTTTTGAATAAGCAAAGCCGAGTTCAAGGTTGTAATCCGCATTGACCGACGTTGGGTGGAGCCCGGAGGCCTTATAACAAAATCCGGGATATGTTTCCAGACATTCCTGCATAGCCCCGTAAGTGCTTTTGTCTATGGCCGGAAGAATGCAATGCGTAATCCCGGCTTTTTTTGCTCTTTCAACCACCTGATCCCGGTCCGGATCAAAGGCGCTGTCGTAAAGATGTACGTGCGTGTCGATCATATAATTGTTTTGTATTCGTTGTTTTCCATCGTTTCTATCAGTCCCTTCACCTGCAGGGTGGTAAGTGTGGCGGAAAGAACAGGAAAAGGGATCTGAAGGCATTCTGCAAGGGCATTGATGTCTCCTCCCTGATTTTTTATTTGTAGATAGACCTGCTTTTCATGTCCTTCAAGTGATGTGAACAGATCTTGTTGCTGTACTTTTGGCTGGTCAGATTTCGTTTCCCACAGCATGGTCCCGGCTATGTCTGCGGCAGAGGTGACCAAGGCCGCTTTGTTGTTTTTAATAAGGTTGTTACACCCTTGAGAACAAACATCATCCGGTCTGCCGGGAACAGCCAGAACATCCCTGGAATAATCACAGGCAAGATGTGCGGTAATTAAAGCGCCTCCGTCCTTTTTTGATTCAATAACCAGGGTGGCGTCAGACAATCCCGCAATGATCCGGTTGCGTTGCAAAAAATTGTGCCGGTTGCCCGGTGTTTCAGATGGAAATTCGGATATCAAGGCCCCTTGTCGTGTAATATCCATTGCAATATTCTTGTGAGTGGCAGGGTATATCCGGTCAAGCCCGGCCGGCAAAACCGCTAAAGTAGTCAGGTTGTTTTCCATAGCTGCCAGGTGTGCGGTAATGTCAATTCCGAAAGCCAGCCCGCTGACGATGACCGGTTGTATGCCAAGATTCCTGAGGCCTGCAATCAAATTCCCGCATACGGCTTTTCCGTAGGGAGTTGCCGATCGGGTTCCCACTACCGAAAGGAAAGGCCCTTTATTCAAATCGGCAGATCCCGAGACGTACAATAGCAGCGGAGCATCACAACATTCCCGCAGCCTTGCCGGGTAAGGATCGTCGTATAAAAAAACCATTTTGATCTTCCGCTTTCTGATCTCTTGCAATTCCCTTTGAGCCTTATTGATAAGCTCCGGATTTTGCATGTTCTCCACAATACTTCTACGGAATCCCTTGTGTTGGACAAGTTCTGTAACAGGCTGTTTAAAAACCGCTTTGGCACTGCCGTAATAATCGTACAACCTTCTGGCTAATCCTCCTTCATACCTCATGCACAGATTTAATGCGCATCTGTATATATCCTCTTCATCACAGATCATTCCCAAATATAGAGGAAATGAATTATATAATCAACATGGCATCTCCGTATGCTCCAAAACGGTAATTTTCTTTAACGGCCGTTTCGTAAGCATTCATCACGGTTTCATACCCGCCGAAAGCGGCTACGAACATGAGCATGGTAGATTGTGGAAGTTGAAAATTCGTGATCAATGCATCCGGAATACAAAAATCATAAGGGGGAAAAATGAATTTGTTTGTCCATCCTTCGAAAGCGGTGATTTCCCTTTTAGTCGTCACTGAAGTTTCTATGGCCCGTAAAACATCTATACCGGTGGCAAAAACACGTCTTCCTTCCGTTTTCGCTTTGTTTATCGTTTCTGCACTTTCGGCCGTAATCACTACAGGTTCAGAGTCCATTTTGTGTTTAGAAAGGTCTTCTACGTCCACTGCGCGGAAATGACCCATACCCATGTGCAAGGTGATCTCTGTGGTTCTTACGCTTTTGATCTCCATTCGTTTTAACAACTCCCTGCTGAAATGCAGCGCTCCGTCGGGCGCAGCGACAGCTCCTTCCACTTTTGCAAAAATGGATTGATAACGTTCTTCGTCTATAGGTTCCACATGCTTCCGGATCCATTTGGGAATGGGCATTTCTCCCAATCTGAACAAAGTAGTCTTAAAATTGTCGTATGTTCCGTCACAAAGAAAACGCAATGTTCTGCCACGGGATGTCGTGTTGTCAATTACCTCGGCAACAAGGGCGTCATTTTCCCCGAAATAAAGTTTGTTCCCTATGCGGATCTTACGTGCGGGATCCACCAGAACGTCCCATAATCGCTGGTCTTTGTTAAGCTCACGGAGCAGAAAAACTTCAATCTCGGCTCCCGTTTTTTCTTTGTTGCCATAGAGGCGGGCAGGAAACACTTTTGTGTTGTTGAAAATAACAACATCCTTTTCCTGCATGATGTTTATGATGTCTTTGAAAATAAGATGCTCAATTTCCCCTGTTTTTTTATGGAGTACCATCATACGTGATTCGTCACGGTTTTTTGCGGGATGGGCGGCAATAAGTTCCTGGGAAAGAGTGAAGTTAAATTGTGAAAGCTTCATGCGGTCGTAATAAAGTATAAACGACGTATTATACGTATCAGAAATAAAAAAGTTTCAATTAAGTGAAAATATTTTCAAATTCTTCTATAGTCAGTGCTTCATCTGCACGGAATGTTCCAGAAGCGGAGCGTCGTAATGAGACTAAGTGGGCCCCGCTGTTCATGGCATATCCAAGATCGCGCGCAAGGGACCGGATGTATGTTCCTTTACTGCACGCAATGCGTAATGTAAGCATGGGCGGATTAAAATCAATGATTTCCAGGGAATGGACAATGATCAGATTCTTTTTCATTTCAGGGGATTCCATACCCTGCCGGGCATATTCGTAAGCTCTCATGCCGTCTATAACTTTGGCGGAATATACGGGCGGTACCTGCAGCTGTTCTCCTGTAAAACCACTTAAGATCTCTTCCAGGTTTTTTCGTGTAATATGTTCCCACGGGTATGTGGCATCCTGTTCATGTTCCAGATCAAAAGACGGCGTTGTTGCTCCAAATTGAATACCGGCAATATATTCTTTATCCTGTGCCTGAAACGTATCGGAAACACGTGTCGCTTTACCGGCACAAATGATCAACAGCCCGGTTGCCAGAGGGTCCAGTGTTCCCGTATGACCTACTTTGATTTTTTTTATCCGGTAATAATGCTGCAACCTGAAACGGATTTTTCTCACCACGTCTGCTGATGTCCAGGTTATTGGTTTGTCAATGCAAAGGACCATTCCTTCCCCGGAAAGTATATCTGCTGCGGGAGGAGCGTCGTGTAATGTGAGTTTATTCAGTATCAGCATAAGTTCAGAGACGGAAAGGATCGGCCTGTTTGTCTTTTTCAGAGAGGATCATCTTTCCGGCAGGCAATGGCCAGGGAATGGCAAGGGCAGGAGAATCAATATGAAAGATGCCTTCGGAAGAGGGCGTGTAAGGAACATCCGTTTTGTATTGAACAACTGCCTTGGATGACAGAACACAAAAGCCATGGGCAAAACCCTTGGGAATAAATAGTTGCTTTTTGTTTTCCGCACTCAGGTTCAGGCAAAAAGCCTGTCCCAGGGTAGGGGAACCCTCACGGATATCTACGGCCACATCAAAAATTTCACCTTCTACAACACGAACATATTTGGATTGGGCATACGGGTCTTTCTGGTAATGAAGTCCCCTTGTAACCCCAAAACGGGACATGGATTCATTTTCCTGTACAAAATCTATGGGGCCTATGTGCTTGTTAAATAATTCCTTTAGAAAAGATTCCATGAAGTATCCCCTCTCATCCCGCAATATTCGGGGAGTTATGATCCAGATGCCTTTTATGGGAGCTTCCTGAAAAACCATTATTCCTGATTTGTGGTCCAAAGATACTTAGAAAATATTACAAACAGGGTAGTGAGTCCCATCAGGATTCCGAGGAACAGAAAAACGGCTTTCGTTTCCAGATGGTTAGTGATTAGCGCAAAAACGGCAGATGCAGCCAGGATAAAAATAAATGACATTTGATTGGAATAAGCCAGCATATGCCCAAGATTGCGTCCGGGCACTTTCCGGATGATTTCAGCGTCAAAGGGGACTTTGTATAACCCGCAAAGAAGTCCCGTTACGAAAAAAAGCAAAGCAAACCAAATTCCGTTGACGGACCAAAAATAAGTTGACAGAAACAAAATGGTAATGCCGGTGCTGCAAAGAGGTACAAAAATCTTTTTGTTGTATTTCTTTGATATCATGCCCGAAATAAAACAGCCTGCTCCAGTACCTACGGCTGCCGCAGTTAAAACCAACCCGGTTTGAAAATCATTCATTCCAAGAGATCGGCGGCAATATACCAATAATGTCATCTGTATCATGGCAGCTATGAACCAGAAGACCGAGAGGGCAATAATAACACTATTCAGTCCCTTGTAGGTTCTTGCTTTGCAAATGCTTTTGACAAGATAGAGAAACGGACGCACCGTTTCCCTGTTTTCTTCCGGAGGAGTTTCTGCAGCCCTTAGGAACCAGGAACTTACAAATCCTCCGATGGCAATGGCCAAAAAAAGGATGGCAAGTCCCCAGGCCGGTACTGTCAGGGCAAAAAAGGAAGCCATCATGGTTCCCAGAATCATGCCCAGGAAAGAAACCATTTCCATATTGCCTGTGCCGTATGCAATATGTTCTTTTCCGCCGATATCCCTTATCAGGCCGTATTTGGAAGGTGAAAACAAACTGCTCTGTACACCCATAAACAATATGGAAAACATGACCAGCCATACATTGTGAAATAAAAAACCGGCAGAAGCAACTATCATGATCGGGATTTCGGCCGCTTTTGCAATCCTTACTACATGGATCTTTTTAAAAGTTACTGCCCATCTTCCGGCCAGGGGAGAAAGAAAAACGTAAGGCAAAACCAGCGATCCTGCTGCCAGCGATACCAGGGTTTCTTCATACTCCATACCCACCCAGCCCACGGCAATGAAACAGGCTAGGGTTTTCAGGTAATTGTCATTGAGGACTCCCAAAAAATTGGTTGATAACAGGGGCCACCACCGGGGATGCCTGTTCATGTCAAAGTGTTTTTAGTGCAAACTCAAGACGAGCCAAAGTGTCTTCCTTTCCTATAACGGCCATGATATCAGCTATCCCCGGACCCTGGGGTTCTCCGACGACGCATAATCTCAAAGCATTCATTACCTGCCCGGTTTTTAATTGCGATTGTTCAATCCATTCATGCAATGTTTTATCGATGGATGGCACATCAAATGGGGTGCAGGCTTCTAAAACTTCTTTGGCACCGAGTACTATGCCGGGGGTTTCCTCTTTCCAGTGCTTTTTCTTTTGGGTCATATCGAATGATTGCGGAGGCACAAAAAAGTAATGAGAAAGATCCCAAAAATCTTTGACAAAAGTAGCGCGGCTTTTTATAAGGGATACTACCTTTTCCGCTTTAAGGGGAGTTGTTTTTATGCCTTTGCTTTGCAATACCGGAATAAAGTCCTGAACCAGCCTTGCATCGGAACGGCTTCGAAGGTATTGCTGATTAAACCATCTGGCTTTCTCCGGGTTGAAACGGGCTCCTGATTTTGCCACGCGTTCCAGGGAAAAAGACTGTATCAGGTCTTCCATGGAAAAAAGTTCCTGTTCGGTTCCGGGGTTCCATCCCAGCAATGCCAGAAGATTAACGAAGGCTTCCGGGTAATAACCGTCTTCCCGGTATCCCCTTGACCGGTCGCCGTCGGGGCTGTTCCATTCCAGGGGAAATACCGGAAATCCCAGCTTGTCACCGTCCCTTTTACTCAGTTTCCCTTTCCCGTCAGGTTTCAATAACAAGGGGAGATGGGCGAATTGGGGTCTGTGGTCCTGCCATCCGAAAGCCTCATAGAGCAAATAATGCAAAGGCAGGGAAGGGAGCCATTCTTCGCCCCGGATCACATGGGATATCTCCATAAGGTGATCGTCCACTATGTTGGCCAGGTGGTATGTAGGCAACCCGTCGTTTGCTTTCCACAAAACTTTATCATCCAAGGTGTCGCTTTCAACGCTTACTTCTCCCCGTATGAGATCGGTCATTTCTATGGTTTTGTTCACGGGGATTTTAAAGCGGATGACCCAATGGTTGTTTTCCATCAGGCGGCGTCCGGTTTCTTGGGCAGACATATTCAAAGAATTGGCTGTCTTGTTTCTGAATGCGTGGTTGTATATAAAGGTGTCACCCCTGCCTTCTGCCTCTTTACGGTATGATTCCAATTCTTCCGGAGTATCGAATGCATAATATGCATCCCCTTGATCTATCAATTGTTGCGCATACTCACGGTAGATGTGTTTCCGTTCGCTTTGCCTGTATGGAGCAAAAGGATGGCGTGAAGAAGCTTCAGATACCATGTTGCCGTCGGAAGCAACTCCTTCGTCAGGAATAATGCCACACCAGTTTAACGATTCGATGATGTATTTTTCTGCTCCGGGAACATAACGTTGTTTATCCGTGTCTTCAATTCTCAATACGAAAGTTCCTTTATGTTGCCTGGCGAACAGGTAATTAAAAAGTGCAGTGCGCACTCCCCCCATGTGAAGCGGCCCTGTTGGGCTGGGAGCAAAACGCACCCTGACTTTTTCTGTTTGCATATCAGTCTTGTGTTTGATGTATGTAAGAGTTATCTGTACTTAAACGTTGTTGTCCGTTCTTTTCTTCTATCTTATGTTTGGACGGGCCCGGCACATCGGCCGGAAATGACATTTTATAGCGAGCCTCTTTTCTTTTAAATGCAGGCACCTGTTCGAGTTCAGTTATGTTTTGGTTGTCGTCCAGGATCAGTACGGGTTTTTTATTGGGAACGGTTTGCTTTAAAACGGGTTCCTTCCGTACATTGAAAACACTCCGGTTTTGTGTTATCCGGAATTCTCCGCCTTCTGTTTCCAAAGGGGCTTGTTCATAGTCATCAACAATATCCGTGCCGTCATTTTCGGCCGGTTCACCGTCCAGATAAACGGATTCCAGGGTTTCTTTTTCTTTCCCCGCATCACTTCCGTAAACGGCTATGGGAGGCAGTGAATGAATGCTGAAACCCGTAGCGATCATCGTTACCCTGATCTCATCCTGCAAAGACGGATCGCAGATGATACCTCTTTTGAAATTGGATACACCTCCGGTATAATCTGCAATATAACCCATTATCTGTGACAATTCGGTCATGGACAATGCTTTCTCTTTCCCTGAAGTGATGTTTATGAGCACATTTCTGGCACGGGTCAGATCCGCATCGTCAAGAATGGGCGAGGTGAAAGCCGATTCAACCGCTTTCACGGCCCTGTTTTCGCCACTGCCGGATCCGGTGCCCATAAGGGCCATTCCGCTTTGTTTCATGACCATTTTCACATCGGCAAAATCCACATTCATGAATCCCGGCCGGGTGATGATCTCCGAAATACCCCTTACCGCGGTGTTTAATATGTCGTCAGTACGTTGAAAGGCCTCAAAAATAGGAAGGTCTCCGTAAGCCTTGTAGAGTTTTTCATTGTCAATAACCAGCATTGAATCTGTATATTGCTGCATTTCCTGTATGCCTTCCATGGCACGTTTCAGAAAATCTTTCCCTTCATCCCGGAAAGGCAAAGTTACAACAGCTACGGTAAGTAGGCCCATATCTCTTGCGATACGTGCCAGAACCGGAGCGGCTCCGGTTCCTGTTCCGCCACCCATACCGGCAGTTATAAATACCATTTCCGTGTTGCCCTCTAACAGAGTCCTAATGCGATCTTCACTTTCCAGAGCAGCCTGTTTGGCAATTTCCGGATTGCAGCCGGCCCCCCTGCCGCGCGTGATAACGCTTCCAAGTTGCAGCTTTTCCGGCACCGGACTCATATCCAGAGCCTGTGCATCTGTATTGCAGACTACAAAATCAACATCTGTCAGTCCGGCCCGGTACATGTGGCTAACGGCGTTACCGCCTCCGCCTCCTACACCGATCACTTTTATAATGGATTGGTTGTTTTCCCAGTTCAGAGGGATGAATTCTTCTTTTTCTTCCATATCATTTACGCTTCATTATCCACATTCTTAAAATAACGACTCAGAGAATTTATAAACAAATTCCCTTGTGTTACGTTTTCTTTGTTGTTGTCTTTTTTTACGTTTTTGGTTTTTCTGACCTTTTTTGTCTTGTCCGGGCCGTCGCTTTCTACGTTTTGAAATATTTCATCCAGGTTTTTGCTTTGCTCAGCGGAAAAATTGGCTTGTTTTTCAAACTCGCTGATCAACATACCAGCGGCACAAGAATAAGTTACCTGGTTCACTTCTTCACAGTCTTCCGTTATCAGTCCGTGGGGACGCGCTATACGGGCATCATACCCTGTTTTGTATTTTATAAACTGGGATAAATTGGAAAGCAAGGCACCGCCTCCGGTAAGAACAATCCCTGCAGGCAATTTATCAGCAAAACCGCTTTGATGGATTTCGTACATAACGGCATCCAGTATTTCATCCATCCTGGCCTCTATGACGTTGGCAAGATATTTAAAAGGAATTTCTCTTGATTCCCTTCCTCCTATCCCGGAAATGACAATAGCTTTGTTTTCCGGTGTAAGATCTGCATAACAGGAACCGTACTGAATTTTCATTTGTTCTGCCTGCCTGGAAGTCACTTCACATCCCTGACGGATGTCCTCGGTAATGACATTTCCTCCAAACGGTATGACGGCTGTGTGACGTACAATATTGTCCTGATAAACGAGCACATCGGTTGTTCCCCCGCCAATGTCTATCATGGCCACGCCCAATTCTTTTTCGTCTTCGTGCAATACTGCTTCAGCAGTGGCCAGTGGTTCCAGGATGAGTTTTGACAACTTCAGGCCGATGTTTTCTATACATCTTTTGGTGTGTTCGGCAGAAACGCTTTTTCCTATGAAGAGCTTATAATTTGCTTCAATACAACTTCCATACATACCTACCGGATCCGGCATATCCCTGTATTCATCCACATGATAAGATTGTGGTACTACATGAAGGACTTCTTCTCCGGGATCAACACGCGAGTGATACATATTGCGCCACATACGGTCGATCTCTTCCCGGGAGATTTCTTCCTTACAATTTGAGCGGTTGTTTGTGCTGCTTACGGATTTACAGCGGATATACTGTCCCGCTATGCCAACAGTTACTTCTTTTACGGGTTTCCCCGTCTTTGCTTCCAATTCTTCAAGAAGCGGTCTGAGCGTGTTCAGAACGCTCTGATTATTGACCACTTCACCGCGGAGTATCCCTTGTGACGGGGCTTCACAGGACGCAATCACTTTATAGCCTTCAGTTGTTTTTGTTCCTGTCAGGCAGACCACTTTTGTGGTCCCCAGATCAATAACAGAAATAGTTTTTTCCATGGGTCAGAGGTTTTATATTTTTATATTTCTTTTCGTGTGCAAACAAGTTGATTCCCAAAACGGGCATCAACGGCAATGTATTTTTCCATTCCCAGGTGTGGTACCAGCACCCGGTAAAATTCCAGGAGTTTATCCATTTTGTATTCAAACTGTTCCAGGGAACCGATTTTCAAAATAGGATGTTTTTCCTCCGGAATGATTAGTATATCCCGTGAATTTGCCACGGAAACACTTTGTACTTTTTCTTTCCAGAAAACATGATCTGTAATGTAAGAAATCATGCGGCTCATCTGTTGCAGCCATGTGTCGGCAGGTGCAACAGTGCCCCGGTATGCGGCGGGATAGTCAAAGGGGACATCCCCACTGACAACCATTACAGGCAACCGGTAAGGATTTACCATAGGAATAATGAATTGTTCGCGGGAAACAAAGAAAGACCCCCGGTGTGTTTCCACCCTGAACAATGGCATGTGCTGCACAATTTCCAACCGGAGTGTTCCGTTAATGGTCCGAACGGCATGGCATTGCCGGACAGATGCGAACGATTCCACTTCTTTTTCAAGCACGTGCATATTGATCTCGGCAAAATTTTCTCCCAACATCTTCAACGGGTTGTTTTCCAGAAAATTGGCAATTTCATGGGCTTGGATAAGCGGATTTTCCAGGCTGTCTTTCACTACAACCACTACCTCCTGGCACCTCTCCTGGCTTCTTTCACGCACCAGGCTCCCGGCAAAATAAAAATAGGCTCCCACAACTCCCGACAAGGCCAGGTAGCCCAGAACATGCAGTATTTGCTTTGTTTTACTCATACATCCATCTCTTTCAGGCATTCCCTGATCGGTTGCACCAACCGGTCAATATTTCCGGCTCCCAAGGTGACCAGGACACGCGGTTTATACTTTTTAATGCATTCAATAACTTTTGTGGCATCAAGTATTTCCTTTTCTTCCACATTCAGGTATTTTGCTATCGTTTCCGCTCCAACACCGGGAATCGGCAATTCCCTGGCGGGATAAACGGGCATTAGGATAACCCTGTCAAGTAAGTCCAGGCTTCGAGCAAATTCACGTGCAAAATCCCGGGTCCTGGAATACAAATGAGGCTGGAAAATCCCTGTGATCTTTTCCCGGGGAAACCACTCCCTGACGGATTGAACAGCGGCCTGTATTTCCCTTGGATGGTGAGCATAATCGTCAATATAACAATACCTTTTGGTGTGGTATTGCACATCCATTCTTCGGGCCACTCCGCGAAACGAAGACAATGCTTCTTTTATGGCTTTTGCTGAAACACCATTCAAATATGCCAATGCAGCAGCTCCCACAGCATTTTCCACATTGATTCGTCCGGGGATTCCCAGCTGACAGTCTTTCAGCAAGGTGTCCTGCAGTACCAGGTCAAACGAAAAGATGCCTCCTTCGCCAATGTGATGACGAGTGGCGTAAAAGTCACACGGTGTGTCGTAATGATAGGTGAAGCAGCTGATGGTCCGTGGCAATGACAAAGGCAGTTTCACTCCTTTTTTCAATACCAGGGAACCTCCGGGTGCAATTTGCGCAGCGAACTGTGCAAAAGCTTCTTTGACCGCCCTGTGGGATCCGTAAATATCCAAGTGGTCCGCATCTGCCGAGGTAATCAGTGCTGTTTGCGGAAATAATTGCAAAAAAGACCGATCGTATTCGTCAGCTTCTGCAACAAGAAACGTATTGTCACTCAACAACAGGTTTGACCGGTAATTTTTGGATATACCCCCCAGGAAAGCCGTACATCCTGTCCCCGAAACCTGCATGATGTGAGCCAGAAGGGTAGATGTAGTCGTTTTTCCGTGTGTGCCGGCAACGGCCAGTGTTTTGTGGTCTTTTGCGATACGGCCCAGCGCCACGGATCTTTTGATGATATCAAACCCGTTTTCTCTTAACCAGAGCAATTCTTTATGGTCCGCAGGTACGGCAGGAGTGTAGATAACCAAAGAATGGTCCGGGTCTTTCCGGAAGTCTTCCGGGATCAGATGCGGATCATCCGAATAATGCACGTCTATACCTTCACTTTCCAATTGGCCGGTTAGCGAAGATGCGGTAAGGTCATAGCCTGCCACAACGGCTCCGGCGTTTTTGTAATACCTGGCCAGGGCACTCATCCCTATTCCTCCGATACCCAGAAAATATACGTTCTTTATCATAATTCCAGGACCATTTGTGCAATTTGTGCGGCCGCGTGGGGCCGGCTCAGTTTTAATATGTTTTCAGACAGGACGGCTAACCGGCTATCATTAAAAACCAATTCCATAGCCTGATCCATAAGCAGATCGGGAGCCCGGAGGTCAGCTACCAGGTACCCGGCATCTTCTTTTACCAGGGCCATGGCATTATGTGTTTGATGGTCTTCCGCCACATTGGGAGAAGGCACAAAAATGCAGGCTTTTCCGGCTGCACTCAATTCCGAGATGCTCCCGGCACCTGCCCGCGAAATAACCAGGTCTGCTGCGGCATAAGCCAAATCCATCCGTTGTATGAACTCCATGGGATAAACGGCCGTCTGCGGGTAATTGTTTTTAGCCTTCGTTGCTTGCAAAATGCCGTTTTTTCCGCTCTGCCAAAGGATTTGAACCGGAAAATTTCCTGCACGCGGCAGGAAATTTTCCATACATCGGTTCAAAGTCCCTGCACCCAGGCTTCCGCCTATTACCAGGATGGTCTTTTTTTTCGGATCCAGCCCAAAATGGTTGCAGGCTGCCTGGTGCGATTCCCGGGTGGAGGGAAGAATATCGTTTCTGATGGGATTCCCTGTCAAAACGATCTTGGATGCCGGGAAAAATTTCTCCATTCCCGGATACGCCACACAAATATGAACGGCTTTCGGAGCTAATAATTTATTTGTTTTTCCTGCATAACTGTTTTGTTCCTGTATAATGTAAGGGACACCTTTTCTCCCGGCTGCCCACAACAGAGGACCACTGGCATAACCTCCAACGCCTACGGCTACCGTGGGTTTGTACTGGTCCAGAATCTTCCGTGCAGCGGCAATGCTATCCAGAAGACGGAACGGAAGCAATAAATTTTCCCGGATACTCTTGAGCGAAAGATCACGCCGGAGACCGGCTATTGGCAATCCCTTGATCGTGTAACCTGCGGCAGGAACCTTTTCCATTTCCATCCGGCCAAGAGCTCCCACAAATAATATATCTGCCCCGGGATCCTGCGTTTTGATGGCATTGGCAATGGAAACAGCGGGATAAATATGACCGCCGGTACCTCCTCCGCTTATGATGATCTTATGATTGCTCTGTCTTTTCATCTCCTGTTACTGATTTCATTTCTTCTTCCGTAAGTTCAAGGGTATAGAGCCTTTCGTCCTGCAAGGCCCTGCTGACGGACAACATCATTCCAAAAGCAATACTGACAGCCAGCACTGAGGATCCCCCCGAACTTATCAGGGGGAGTGTTTGTCCCGTTACGGGAAGCACTCCGACATTGACAAGAATGTGGATCATAGCCTGGGTAACTATAAGTATTCCCAGTCCGCATACAAGCATGGCGGAAAAAACCTTTTTACAGTCTTTGGCTATCAGTATGACACTGTAAAGCAGCCAGAAATACAATCCAATGACAAAAACTCCTCCAATGAGGCCTGTTTCTTCCACGATGATGGAATAGATGTAATCACTGTTTGACAATGGCAAAACATGTCGCAAATTTCCGTTTCCCGGTATTTTGCCTCCAATACCCCCGGTGGCTATGGCTACTTTGGAGTACATCACCTGATCGCTTTCTTTTTCGGCTTCCTGCTCCCCGATGCCCAAAAAATCGGCTATACGTTTTTCTACCGTTTCCAGACGCGAAGAAGAAGCCAGCGTTGGCCCTTCATCTTTTTTCAAAGTCCTCTGAAGCACCATTCCTCCGTACAGCAAACCGACCAGCAAAACCACAATACCTGCCCCCTTGGCTATATGTGAAAAACGGACCCGGGATATGAGCAACATGATAAAAACAGTAACGGTCAGCAGAACGCCGGTAGAGAACCCCTCCCAGATAATGGGAATGATAAAGGCCAGCAGCGGTAGAAAGAGTCGTAGGAGAAAGTCTTTAAATGCAACAATTTTATCTTCTTCCAACACTTTTGCAACGAACAGGATTAGCGCGATCTTGGCAAATTCAGAAGGCTGGAATCTGAACCCGAACATTGTTAACCAACGTGTTCCTTCGTTTCTGCTTTCACCCTTGAACAAGGTAATTACCAAGAGAATCAAAGCTCCTATATAAGCAAAATAGGCTAATTTCCGGTATCCGCCAAGTGGAAAGATATGACATAGATATATAACACCGAATCCAATCAGGATAAATCTCATTTGTTTGAGCATAATTGAAAACGTAGTGGTGTGTTGCATGACCGCTATCCTGCTGGAAGAAGAATACACGAAAATCAGCGAAAGCAATGAAAATATGATGATCAATGCCCACAGGGACGTATCCCCTTTTAACCGTATGTTTTTCTTCACGCTCATGATCCTGTTTACAATTTTCTTACTGCTTCCTTAAACTGATCGCCCCGGTCTTCGTAGTTGCGGAACAGATCAAAACTGGCACAGGCCGGTGAAAGCAATACAGTATCTCCCGGCCGGGACACGCGGTACGACTGCGCAACGGCATCTTCCATGGAGTGTGTGTCAATGATTTCCGAAACCTTCCCGGAAAAGGCATTTATGATTTTTTCGTTGTCTTTTCCAAGACATACAATGGTTTTCACTTTGTTTGAAACAAGATCTGCCAGTACGCTGTAATCGTTTCCTTTATCCTGACCGCCCACGATCCAGATTACCGGGGTCTGTAAACTGTCCAGCGCATACCACACAGAATTCACATTTGTGGCTTTTGAATCGTTGATATACAAAGTTCCTTTTACCCTGGCCACCTGCTCCATTCTGTGAGGAATACTTTTAAAAGAGGTCAGGCTTTCCCTGATCACCGGATTGCTGATATTCATGATCTTTGCCGAGAGGGCGGCAGCCATCGAATTGTAAACGTTGTGCTTTCCCTGAAGAGCCAGCTCGTTGATGAACATTTCAAACTCCTGTTCTCCGTAGATCACATGCATCTTGTCTTCGAGAGCGTAAGCACCTTCCGAAAGCGTATCTTTTTGGGAAATGGGTAACATTTTGGCTTTCAGAACAATGCGATTTAAGTGTTCCATGGATATTTCATCGTCACGACAAAAAATAAAGCAATCGTCTTCATCCATATTCTGGGTAATCCTGAACTTGGCCTTTACGTATTCCTTAAGATCGTAATGATACCTGTCCAGGTGGTCAGGGGTGATGTTCAGCAGGATTGCTATATCTGCTTTAAAATCGTACATGCCGTCCAATTGAAAACTACTCAGTTCCAATACGTATATATCGTAATTTTGTGTAGCTACCTGGTAGGCGAAACTTTGACCGACATTCCCGGCAAGTCCCACATTCAGTCCTGCATTTTTTAGCAGGTAATATATCAGAGAAGACGTCGTTGTTTTCCCGTTACTTCCGGTTATGCATATTTTACGGGCCCGGGTAAAACGTCCGGCGAATTCGATTTCCGATATAACCGGAATCCCGGCCTTGTTCAGGTCTTCAACCAAAGGTAAAGTGTCAGGTATACCGGGGCTTTTAACAACTTCACGGGCCTGCATGATCATGGGAGCGGAATGCATCCCTTCCTCATATTCAATTCCGTATTCACCCAGCAGCTCTTTTGCTGCGGGACGAATGATGCCGGAATCCGAAAGAAACACGTCGTATCCCTGTTTCTTTGCCAGAACGGCAGCTCCCACGCCGCTTTCTCCGCCACCCAGTATTACCAGTCTGTTGTCCATATACTACGTTGTTACCTGATTTTTAAAGTTATAATTGTCAAAACCGCAAGCAGGATACTAATGATCCAAAACCGAACTACTACTTTAGGCTCGGCGATTGGTTTTTCCGGACCCTTGAGTAAAACGCGTCCGGTCACGTCTTTTTTGTCAAATATGTAATGATCGTGCAGCGGAGCACGTACAAAAACGCGTTCTCCCGCAACAGCCTCTTCCTTAGAATATTTTCCTTCAGCAATCAATTTTTTGGTAGCTTTTATACGTGTATGACGGTACCAAAGGCGCTGGACGATCACAGACACGCTTTCAGCCAGAAATACTCCGCAAAGAATGATCAACAGCAATTCCACACGTATCATAAGGGCAAATACAGCTACGATTCCTCCCAATGTAAGGCTTCCCACATCTCCCATAAATACCTGGGCAGGATATGCGTTGTACCACAGAAATCCTATAAGCGCACCAATGAGACCGGCCATAAAGACCACCATTTCCCCTGAGTTGGGAATAAACATGATGTTTAGATACCGCGCGTACACAATATGGCCCGATAAATAAGCCAGTATTCCCAATGTAATGCCCACTATAGCCACCGTTCCGGTGGCCAGACCGTCTCGTCCGTCGGTCAGATTGGTGCCGTTGGATACGGCTGTTACAATAAAAATAGCCACCAGAATGTATACGATCCAGCCGGCCTTTTGGCGGCTTGCTCCCTTAAAGGGCGTTAACCATGAGTAATCGAATAAATTGTCTTTAAGAAAAGGAATGGTGGTTTTGGTACTCTTGATGTGGCGGATATATTGCAATTCTTCTGCCTGTTCTGTTTGTTCCACGTGACCGGGTACATGGGCAATCTCCACAATTACGGCCTGGTCACTTATATACAGGGCCAAACCTACGATCAGCCCCAGTCCGACCTGCCCGTAAATTTTGAGTTTTCCTTTCATGCCGTCCTTGTCCTTGCGCTGCAATTTTCCAAGGAAACGGATCGCACGGGTTTCCTTTTTCCCCGATTTACTTCTGAGTTTTAGCGTATCGTCCAAAAAGCCGATAAAAGACAACCAAAGGGTAGAAATTATGAGTAACTGGACGTACAAATTTGTCAAATCACAAAGGAGTAAAACGGCTGCCAGCAGGGAGATGATAATAATCACACCTCCCATGGTAGGCGTTCCGGATTTTCCGTTTTCACCGGTTTTGGAAGCTGTATCGGTTACCTGGTTCTTTTTCAGTCTGGATATGATGTATTTTCCGGCGATAAGGGAAATGAGCAAAGCAATGATCACCGCAAAAATGGACCGGACAGAAATATAGCGGAACAGTCCCACCCCGGGAAAATCCACATGTTCTTTGAGAAATTCAAATAAATGGTATAACATATTATCCGGTCTTTAAAATTTCACGTAATATCTCTTTATCATCAAAATGTGTTTTTACGCCCTGAATATCCTGATAAGTCTCGTGCCCTTTTCCGGCAACCAGAATGACGGTTCCGGGCCGGGCTGTCCTTACTGCGGTTTTTATGGCCTGACGTCTGTCGGTAATGCGTAAATGACGGCTTTGTTGTTCCGGGCTCAATCCTGCCATCATCTGATCCAGGATGTCTTCAGGGTCTTCAAATCTGGGGTTGTCAGATGTGAATACACACATGTGGGAATACTGGTCCGCTATCTGTGCCATAACGGGTCTTTTTGTTTTGTCCCGGTTACCTCCGCAACCCACCACACATACCAGTTCCTGTCCCGGTTTGAGCAACTCTTTCAAAGTGAGCAGTACGTTTTTCAGTGCATCGGGAGTATGGGAATAATCCACTACTGCCGTTATGTTATTGCCTCCTCTTACGTATTCCATTCTGCCGCTGACTGTTTTCAAGGAACTGAGTATGCGCAGGGTGTCTTCTTTTGGCGCTTCCAATAGCCTGGAACAGGCATAAACGGCCAGTAAATTATACGCGTTGTGCATGCCAATAAGAGAACTCCAGACCTCAGTGCCGTCAATGTTCAATTGCATTCCATCCACGCTGTTTTCCAATATGCGGGCATTATAGTCTGCCATTTTCTTACACGCATAAGTATATTTTGCGGCACGGCAATTCTGGATCATAACCTTCCCGTTTTTGTCATCGTCATTGACCAGGGCAAATGAATTTTCCGGCAACGTATCAAAGAAGCCTTTTTTTGCATCCCGGTAAGCAGCAAACGTTTTGTGATAATCCAGATGATCGTGTGTGAGGTTGGTAAAAATTCCTCCGGCAAAACGAAGTCCCAGGATTCTGTCCTGAACAATGGCATGGGAACTGACTTCCATAAAACAATAGGTACAGCCGCTACGCCACATTTTGTCCAACAGATCGTTAATGGTTAAGGCATCGGGTGTAGTGTGGGAGGTAGGTATTTCACGATTTTCTATATAATTTGCTATTGTGGATATCAGTCCGCATTTATACCCCAGTTCCCCAAACAGGTGGTGGAGCAAAGTGGCTGTAGTGGTTTTTCCGTTGGTACCCGTAATGCCTATAAGTTTCAATTTTGAAGAAGGGTGATCAAAATAAATGTCTGCCAGCTGTCCCAGGGCCCGCTGAGTATCCGGAACTTCAATGAACGTTGTGACAGAGACAAATTCCTGTAAAAAGCCTTTTTCAAGCGGATATCCCTTGCGGAACACCACGGCGGCAGCACCGGATTGTACTGCCTGCCGGATGAAAAAGTGTCCGTCTGTTTGTGTGCCCGAGATGGCTACAAACAGGCAACTCCCGGTTACATGACGTGAATCCGCACAAATGCCGGATATGTCACGGTCAGGCGAACCTGTGACATGTTTGTTTTCCAGTATTTGAATCAGTTTAGAGAGTTGCATTGTGCTTATCAGGTTGTCAGGTTTTTTCCGGAGCTCCCAGTGGCTGACTCCAGAAAGGATTGGTTATATAAATGTGATCGGCTATTTTTTTAAATACGGGAGCAGCCCATGATGCCCCGTAAAAATTGCTTCGTGTAGGGCCGGAATACAGAATGACAATCATACTGTATTTGGGAGCCTGTGAAGGGAAAAACCCCACAAATGAAGCCTGGTGTTTCCGATAACCGTCGTGTACATAGGCTCCTTCGTAGGCAATTTGTGCCGTACCCGTTTTTCCCGAAATGCTGTAACGCGGGTCATTGATCCCGGCTGCCGTACCGTTTTCCACAACGCCCCTGAGGGCTTTATGTACGGCCTTGAGTGTTGAGGGGGAACAAAGCGTTCCGCTTAGCGGTGTATGGGAAAATTCTTCTATTGTCCGGCCATGTTGCATAAAAGATTCAATGAAATAGGGGGTGACCATTTTGCCGTTATTGGCAATGGCATTGTAAAACGTCAGAACATGCAGGGGTGTGAGTTGCATTTCATACCCCATGGCGATCATCGGCAGGGACAATCCTGACCAACCCGGTTCTCCCGGAAAAGGAATACTGGCGCGGCCTTCACCAATCAACTCGATATTCAGTTTTTCATTGAGCTTCATGTTGTACAGCCGGTTGATATATTGTTTTTCCTTGTCCCCGTATTTTTCAACGGCCAATTTGGCAAAAGCCACATTGGACGATTTTTCAAAAGCCTGTTGAACGGTAATCGTTCCGTAAGAACGGCTTGCTTCTGTAAAAGTCTTTCCGTAATAACGCCAACCGTTTTTCCCGGTTTCCACACTATCGCTTAATCTGACATACCCGTCCTCCAGCAATGCGATCAGGGTGGCCAGCTTGAACGTGGACCCGGGATTGGTTGACTGACTGATGGCGTAATTGAAAGTTTCGTCATACGAGCCGTCTTTCATACGTTTCATATTTACTATGGCGCGAACAGCCCCGGTTTCCACTTCCATGACCACTGTTGTGGCGCCTTCAAAAGTGTCATCCAAGGAAAGCTGTTCCCGTAAAGCATTTTCTGCAGCTTCCTGGATGTTGATATCCAGCGTGCTGATAACGTCAAGTCCGTCTTTCGGGTCTACTTCGGGGCGGCTGGAAAGGGGAACCCATTTATCGTCTCCGGACCGGCGGCGAACCCTTTGTTGACCCGGGTACCCTTTCAGATAGGAATTATAAGCATATTCAATACCTACTCCGGAACGCTCGTCCTCACTAATGTATCCTATGGTTCTGTATGCAAGCCTGCCGTAAGGGTATATGCGTTTTTCCTTTTCTTTTGCGATCAGTCCTCCCAGGTACTGGCCTTTATCGAACACGGGAAATTCCCTGATTTTCTGAAGCTCATCGTGAGATACCAGGCGATTGCCTATGGGGAGATTCCGGTATCCCGGTTTTTTTTGCAACCGGGCCTGTAATATTTCCTGTTCATAGGCGGCCGCGGATTTGTCCCCGAAAAAACGAGATAATGCCAGGGCAAGGTCGTCCAGGCTGCTGTTCAGCAGCATGTCATCCGGTACCTGACAATCCATCCGTATTTCATAAAAGGGAACCGTACTGGCAAGAACGCGTCCGTCATATCCCAGGATGCTTCCCCGGTAGGCAGGAATGTCTATGGTTCTGTAGACAATGGCATCCAGCTGGTCCCGGTAATCGGAGAAAAACTGCAAGCGTACGATCTGTCCGATGGCCAGCAATGCGGTCAGCAGATAGCAAAAATAGACGATCAACATTTTACCGTATGTATTCATCGTTCGCTTTTTATCCATGCAGGTGGGTTTTCCGGAGCTTCAAGGGAAGATCCTTTCAACCTGAGTTGTTTTTCAATTTCCTGCTGCCGGCTCTGTTGCATCAGATCGGCAGCTTTACGGGTATATTCGGCGTGGAGCAGCTGAAGCTCTTTTTCCAGCCTGTAATTCTCCAGCAGGGTTTTTTCAATAGCGTTATTCATGCTGATATAGAGAATCAGCAGAAAGAAGATGTACAAAATGAAATTCAAATGGTTGGAAACCAGACCTCTTAACAGGGCCCGTCCTCCGAACAAAGTGGCTATGATCTGTTCGCTTTTACGCATGGATCTTTTCCTCCGTTCTTTCTGCAGCACGAAGTTTTGCACTTCTGGCTCGCGTATTTTGTTGAATTTCTTCTTCCCGGGGAAGGATCGGTTTCTTGTTGACGGGACGTATAAGCCCGTTGGCGGATGCATCCCGGATAAAATGTTTAACCATTCTGTCTTCCAGGGAATGGTAAGTAATAACAACCAGTCTGCCCCCGGGGTTTAACAGGGGAATACTCTGGTTAAGCAATCCTTCCAGCGCCCGGATCTCCTCGTTTACTTCCATGCGAAGGGCCTGGTAGATTTTGGCCAGGAATTTGTGTTCCGCGTTCCGGGGTATGAATCTCTCCAGGGCGCGGGCCAGGTCTCCGGTGGTTTGCAAAGATCCCGGGCTGCGCGCTTCCACAATGGCACCTGCTAACGCTCCGGCGTTTTTAAACTCGGCAAATCTGAAAAAAAGCGAAGCAAGGTCTTTACGGGAGTAGTTGTTCAGAATTTCAGCGGCTGTTTTTCCGCTTTCACGGTTCATTCTCATGTCCAGCGGAGCTTCAAAACGAAAGGAAAAGCCCCGGTCTGCCGTATCAAATTGATGCCAGGAGACACCCAGATCGGCCAGAATGCCGTCTACACCGGTAACACCCCTGTATTTGCAAACATTATGTATAAATCTGAAATTGGAACGTATCCATGATATTCTTTCATCTTCCGGTACGTTTTGTTGTGAATCCGGATCCTGGTCAAAGGCCAGTAGCCGGCCCTTTTGTCCAAGCTGTTCCAAAATGGCACGGGAATGACCACCGCCTCCAAAGGTCGCATCCAGGTAAATACCTGAGGACTTTATGTTCAGAGATTCGATACTTTCTCTCAAAAGAACCGGTGTGTGATACAAACCCATAGGAACCAATATTAGGAAAGGTGCTTTTCTGCAAGCGATACATAGTCGTCTTCACTGATCAGGCTTGAGTGATAGGATTCTTTGGGCCATAATTCTATTTTAAAATCGGCTCCGGCAAAGATCACTTCTTTGTTAACGCCTATCATGTTAAGCAAATGTTTGGGAATCAATATCCTTCCTGTTTTTTCATCGGGTTCTACAACGGCCCGGTTACTCATATAAGCACGCCACAAAACGGCATGTTCCCGGTTGAAAGAGGGATTGAGGCGGGCTTTTACGGCTTCGGACTGTTTTTCCCACTCGTCGTAAGAATACATTTCCAGGCAAGGGCTGAACAGATCTTTCTTCACAACAAAGCGAAGCGAAACATTGGTATCTGCCAGTGCTTTCAGACCGGAAGGAAATACCAGGCGACCTTTATCGTCCAGTTTCGCATTGTATTCTCCAATAAATTTTGCCACGTTTATGCCATATATCTTAAATGCAAAAGTAAAAAAACTTTTCCACTATTTCCCATTTTGTTACAGAAAATTCCACAATGCCTGATTTTTTTTTAGTTTTGTATGTGAAGAAATTTTTCAGCATGAAGAAAAAGTGGTATATATTACTGATAATCAGCATTGTATTTATTGGATGTAACAGGGAAAAAACGCAGGAGGAAATTTCTGCCCCGCCGTGTCCGGCAGAAGAAACCGACGGACAGATTGAACAATTTTGCCGTTTGTTCAACCTGCCTTCTCTGGGCTATGAAACGGAAAATGATGCGGTAAGAAGAAATGAAAATTTTGCCGATATCTTGCAACGCAGGGGAATTGATTATGCCGTAATATTTGCGGTTTCACGCGATTTCAGGGATGTTTTTGACATGAGAAAATTAAGGGCGGGAAATGCTTACACACTGCTGTATGAACCGGATTCCGCGCAACCTTCCTATATGATCTACAAAGAGGATTTCAGAACGCATGTTTGTTTCTCTTTAACCGACAGCCTGTGGGTTTCCCGCTGTGAATTTCCACTGGTAACGGAAGAAAAATTTGTGGATGTGACCATAACGACTTCTTTGTGGCAAAATCTTGCAGAGTCCGGCTACAATCCGCTGGTAGCTAATGGTTTGTCCGAGGTTTATGCATGGACGGTAGATTTTTTCGGCCTTCGCAAAGGAGATACTTTCCGGGCTTATTACCAAGCATATATGCTTAACGGGGAAGAAGTGGAAGCAGGACCTGTACTGGCTGCTGCGTTTATTCGCTCCGGAGAAGAACAATTGGCTTTCCGTTATGTCCAGGACAGTGTTCCTGGCTACTGGGACCAAAACGGAGTAAATCTGCAACGTACTTTTTTAAAGGCTCCTTTAAGGTATTCCAGAGTGAGTTCTGGATTCAGCTATGCGAGGAGGCATCCCATAACCCGGGTGGTCCGGCCGCATACAGGCGTTGATTATGCCGCACCCACGGGAACACCTGTCATGAGCATAGGCGAAGGAGTGGTTACCGAAAGGAAATATACACGCGGGGGCGGCAATACGGTAAAAATAAAGCACAATAGTGTATATACTACCGCTTACCTTCATTTATCCCGTTATGCAAAAGGGCTTTTCGTAGGTAAACGTGTAGCTCAGGGAGAAATTATCGGTTATGTGGGAAGTACCGGGATGTCAACAGGACCGCATCTGGATTTCCGTGTATGGAGGAACGGGAAACCCATAAATCCGTTAAAAATGGAGTCTCCTCCGGCAGACCCTGTTCATCAGGAAAATATGAAAGGGTTTATGGAACATATTGCACCATACCGAAGAAGCTTGAATCCCGGTTTTTATAAAGACTTAGCTTTAAAAATTGTGGATTTTGCGGGAATCAGTTTTGATTGAGATCTTTTTCCCGGTTAACGGGAATGATTTTTCGCAATTCAAAATTTTGTCCCAAGTATTTGTGCCTGACTTCCGGATTGGCCGCCAGTTCATCTGCAGTTCCGCTTTCCAAAATGCTTCCTTCGTACAACAGGTAAGCCCTGTCTGTGATAGCCAGTGTCTCGTGTACATTGTGATCGGTGATGATCACCCCGATGTCTCTGGTCTTGAGCTGGGCTACAATTTGCTGAATATCTTCCACGGCAATCGGGTCAACTCCGGCAAAAGGTTCATCCAACAAAATAAATTTGGGGTCAAGCGCCAGAGCCCGGGCAATTTCACAACGGCGGCGTTCCCCCCCGGAAAGCTGGATACCATAACTTTTTCTAACCGTTTGCAAGCCAAATTCTTCAATAAGTTTTTCCATCCGTTCTTTCCGTTCTGCTTTTGTAAAGGCGGATAATTCCATAACAGACATGATGTTGTCTTCCACACTCAGCTTCCTGAATACGGAAGCCTCCTGGGCCAGATACCCGATTCCTTTTTGCGCCCGCTGGTACATGGGATAGGAAGTTACTTCTTCGTCATCCAGAAATATCTTACCGTTGTTGGGCTTGATCAAACCGGTTATCATGTAAAAACTGGTGGTCTTCCCGGCTCCGTTTGGTCCCAAAAGACCGACGATTTCACCCTGGTCCACATAGATGGAAACATTCTTCACCACGGTTCTCAAACCGTATCTTTTAACCAGGTTCTGACAATGTAAACGCATAATAAGCAATGATTAACTGATATCCAGATTCAGATCGTCCCTCAAAGCAGCTACCTGAGGGTGTTTTTCGGCCATGAACCTTGCTTTTTCTTCGGGCATGTAACAAGTTCCGTCAGGGGTATTTTCCAGAGATTCCTCCACCGCCAATGAAGCCTTCACATTTTTGTTTTTTAATGATTTACGCAGGTATTGGTCTATAGTGACACCAAAACGTTCCTCAATCCAGTTTTTCTGCAGTTCGTTGATTACTTTGAACTGGACAATATGGCCTTCAACCACCGTTGGTGCACAACGGGAAAGGGTAGCCGACAAATGAGGTCTGCTTTCAAAAAGTGCATACAGACCGGGCAGTATCTTTTGCAAATCTTCGGGTTGTATCCCATTTTCATGCTCTGCGGGAACGTCCTTTTCAGATTCTTGTTCTTTTGGAGTTTCCCGGTTCTTCCCGTTTTGGCGCATCAGGTTTTTTATGGAAACCGTGCCGGTTTTGGCAGACATTTTTGCCGAGTTGTCCTCCGGGGCCGAGTTCTGCGTTTTTGAGGGTTCCTGCGTTTTTGAGGGTTCCTGCGTTTTTGAGGGTTCTTCGGTAATGGGAAGTTCTTCGGTAATGGGAAGATCTGCGGGTTCAGGATTTTTTACGGAAGTCGGGCGTTCAGGCTCACGGAATTCGGGTTTTGGTTCGGCCGGAGGGCTTTTCTGTTCTGTCGGAGGGCTTTTCTGTTCGGTCGTGTTTGCCGGATTTTCCAACTGGCTCAACCGTACCAGGGCCATTTCTATGTGAAGCCGTGGTTGGTTGCTTTGTTTGTAACCCGCCTCTGCCTGCGTACTGATACTTAATGCCTTAAAAAGAAACGGAAGGGAACACTCCCGGGCTTGTTCCCTGAATTTCAAGGCAGTCTCTTCTCCGTATTCCAGTAAAGGGAGACTTTCTGGCTGTTTGCACACCAGCAGGTCCCTGAAATGGGAACTCAAACCGCCAATAAAATGCAAGGCATTGAACCCTCGGGACAGGATTTCGTCAAACAGGAGAAGCATTTTCTCAAAACTGCCGTCAAGAGCCATTTGTGTCAGGCGGAAATAATATTCCCTGTCCAATACATTCAAATTGGAAATAACCTGTTTGTATGTCACTTCTTTACCGCTCACGGCAATACACTGATCCAGCAATGTAAGGGCATCCCTCATGGCTCCGTCTGCCTTTTGGGCAATAACGCCAAGCGAATCCCGACCGATAGTTACCCCTTCTTTTTTGGCCACCTCTTCCAGGTGAAGCGTCATTGCCTTAACGGAGATGCGGTTGAAGTCAAAGACCTGACATCTGGAAAGAATGGTGGGGAGGACCTTGTGTTTTTCGGTCGTAGCCAGAATGAACAAGGCATAGGAAGGCGGTTCTTCCAGTGTTTTGAGAAAAGCGTTGAAAGCTGACTGGGAGAGCATGTGTACTTCATCAATAATGTATACACTGTATTTTCCCACTTGTGGCGGGATCCGAACCTTGTCAATCAATTCCCTGATATCGTCCACGGAATTATTGGAAGCGGCATCCAGTTCATGAATGGAATAAGAACGGCCTTCGGCAAAAGACTTACAGGATTCACATTCTCCGCATGCTTCCATGTTTTCTGTCGGATGCAGACAATTGATCGTTTTGGCAAAGATACGGGCACAAGTAGTTTTGCCAACTCCCCTGGGACCGCAAAACAGATACGCATGAGCCAGTTGCTTTCTGGCAATGGCATTTTTCAGGGTGGTTACGATATTGTCCTGATCAACAACGTCATTAAATTGTTGAGGACGGTATTTTCTTGCTGATACCACAAATTGATCCATAAGGTGCAAAGATAAGAAATAATCCCTATTTTTGCGGCCTCCGGTGACTATGACAAAAACTATGAAATCCATCTTTCTTACTACACTTTCATCCGGTATGAAATGTGCTGTAATGACAACTGCATCTCCTGTGAGTTATTGCGCTTTAACTACCTTGGCAGGCACCCGGTTTGAACCATCGGGATATGCAGGATTGGCCCATTATTGCGAACATATGCTCTTCAAAGGCACAGTCAGAAGGAAAGGCTACCATATAAACAACCGACTGGAAAGACTGGGCGGGGAGATCAATGCCTTTACAACAAAAGAAGAACTGGTGCTTCATGCCACTGTTTTGCGGGAAGATCTGAATAAAGCACTGGAACTGATCTCAGACATGGTTCTGCACTCTGTTTTTCCGCCATCGGAGATGGTCAAGGAAAGAGAAGTGATTCTGGATGAGATACGTTCTTATAAAGATTCGCCCATGGATCTGATTTACGACCGGTTTGAAGAAAAATTGTTCACCGGAACACCCATGTCCAGGCCTATTCTTGGAATTCCCAGGGAGCTTAAAAAGATCAGCTCCACTCACCTGAAAGATTTTCTCAAGGAACGGTTCCGTCCCGAACAAATGTCACTTAGTATTGTCGGCAATGTTTCCCCCCGCCGGGCTTTGGCCATGGCGGAAAAGTATTACGGAAAAGAAGTATTTCAAATCTCCGGAACCGCAATTGCCGCGGGACCCGGAACTGCCGCCGGAACCGAAAGGATTTCCCTGGCTGCTCCCTCCTGCGTGTTCGACAATACCGAGAAAAGGGGTACTTATCAAACCCATTGCCTGACAGGGTCTGTGGCTTACGGGCTACATGACAAATACCGGATACCACTGGTTTTATTAATGAACCTGATGGGGGGACCGGCTTCCAATGCCCGCCTGAATATGATCCTGAGGGAAAAATACGGGTTGGTTTATACAGTGGAAGCTTCTTATTCTCCATACATGGATACCGGATTTGCAGGTATTTATTTTGGAACGGATGGACCCAATCTGGACCGTTGCAGGGAACTGACTGAAAAAGTAATCCGGGAATATGCAACCGTAACCATGACATCACTGCAGGTGGAACGGGCAAAAAAACAGCTTGTTGGTCAAATGTCCATAACCGAAGACAACCACGAAGTACAATGCCTGTCCATGGGAAAAAGCCTGCTGGCATTCGGAAATGTCATATCTCATGAGCAAATGATATCCATGATCGCGTCGGTTACACCTCAACAGGTTCTCCATGTTGCCAACGAAATATGGGATGCATCCAGAAGGTGTACCCTGGTATATTATTAATGATCATGGATCTTCTAAGAACATATCTGAATGAACATAGTGCAAAAAAAGATCCGGTTTTGGATTGGCTGGAGCGGGAAACGCATTACCGGTGCGTACATCCCAGGATGCTGGGAGGAGAACCCTTGGGATCTTTGCTTACCATGCTTGTAAAAATGATTCGCCCGCAAAATATTCTGGAGATCGGAACTTTCACCGGTTATTCTGCCATATCTATGGCAAGGGGCTTGTCTGAGGAAGGAAGGATAGATACCATAGAAATTTTTGATGAGCATAATGATTTGATTATAGAGGCATTCCGTCGCAGCGGGATGGAAGAAAGAATAACGCTGCATACGGCTGACGCTCTGGAAGAAATTCCGAAAATGCACAGGCAGGGATACGTTTGTCAAATGGCATTTATTGACGGCAACAAAAGGGAATATTGCGATTACTACCGGTTGGTTAAACAGGTTCTGGAACCCGGTGGATACATTGTTGCTGACAACGTTTTGTGGGATGGCAAAGTAGCCGATCCGACATGCAAAGACCCGCAGACAGAAGGGTTGCGGGCTTATAACAAGCTGGTGTTTGAGGATCAGGAAGTTTCATCTGTACTGCTTCCCCTGGGAGACGGTTTGTCTATTTGCCGGAAGGATGGACTTGCAAGTGATAATCCCACTCGTTGAAATAAAGATTTCCTCCCCTCCATTCTACTTCCCCGCGTTGAAAATCTACAGTTTCCGATCGAAAATGGATCTTTGCCGGGAAAAATGCCCCTCCGATATCCGTATTTACCGCCATGCGGTAAGCATCTATGCCTCGGGAATAAAACAATTCTACAGGTTCCGGTTGCAAGCCGAAGGACTGATCTACCGGGATCCATCCGATCCCTTCCAGATAAGCCTCGGCCCAATCGTGAAGGTTAACCGCTCCGGGATGCAGCATCCATCCGCTTTCCCACCTTGCGGGAATGCCAAGACTTCTGCACATGGAAATAAACAACAGGCTCACCTGGCCGCAATCCCCGTGTCCGTTTTCCAAAACGTAAAGGGGGATGCTCTCAAGGGTAGAATATTCACGGGCGCCGGCCCATGGATAGTTTCGGCTTATGTAGGAAAATATTTTTTTAAGCTGCAAATAAGGGTTGGATTCATCGCCGATAATCTGTTTTGCCAGTTCAGCGACCTTTCCGTCCGTGACAATGTGCGGCGGAACGGCTTTTGTGTATTCTTTGTAGTCCGTGCTTGACGTATTGTAGGGAAGCACATCCTGCAACGGATCAAAATGATTGTATTGTGCGTATGCCGTATAAGTAAAAGAATAACTGAAAACCGCGGGACTGTCTTTGACCGCCTTTTTTTCCATATAAATGGATTTGTGTACGTATCGGTCCGGAGAAATGATGTATTCCGGTTCAGAAACTTCAGTAAGCCGGAAGTCCTTTTGGCGAGGGATATCGGTTCTGGGCAGAGGCATCCAAGCCCTTATGATTTCGCCTTCAGGGATGGTATTTGCCGGAACGGTCAGGGTATAAGTGATTGAATACGTGACGGGTTCTGCTTTGTCCGTGCCTTTTGTTTTTGTAAGGGCCACCACTCGGGGAAGGTGTTCCTGCAAGAGCGGAGCTTTGGGATCCTCCTCGGGTCCGTTAATCTCCAGAAATTTTTCACGGCAAGTACTGTCAATGCGGAACAGATTCCGGAAAGCCCTCGAAAAATAGCGTTTTTCCCCGTTGATGTTCATTGATTCCAGCGCTCCTGATGCTTCCCATTTTTTCATTTGCTCAGATGTGACATCGGGGAAGAACTGTCGAATATAAGCCAGAGCTTCTTCTTCCGTTTTATTGAAATCCAGGGCGATACGGCGCATGCGTTCCATTTCCCATTCCTCGGCCATTGCGGATTGCACGACATCGGCCTGTCGCTCCATAATTCCGGCAGCTACCTGTCCGGGTGTGGGCGTTTTTCCCGCGTTGTTGCAGGAAAAGATGATCATTAAGGCCGCAGCGGCCATTAGCCGTGTTTTCATAAAAAGGTTATTTTACCCGTTCCGCATAAGCACGGGTTCGTGTATCTACTTTAATACGTTCCCCCTGGTTAATGAACAGGGGAACCATGATCTCGGCCCCGGTTTCAAGTGTGGCAGCCTTAAGGGCATTGGTAGAAGCCGTATCTCCTTTAACTGCGGGTTCGGTATAGGTGATTTCCATTTCCACAAATGGAGGCAATTCACAGGTCAAAACCCGCTCTTCGTCGGCCAGGAACATCATTTCCACGTATTGCCCCTCTTTCATCAGATCGGGATTTTCAATCAAGTCCGGTTGCAGGGATATTTGTTCAAAAGTCTCGGCATGCATAAAATTAAATCCCATATCGTCTTTATAAAGGAATTGATAAGGACGTCTTTCCACGCGAATGGTTTCCACTTTTTCTCCTGCACTGAATGTGTTTTCCAATACACGCCCATTTTCCAGGTTGCGCAGTTTTGTCTTTACAAATGCGGCTCCCTTGCCTGGTTTAACGTGTTGGAACCAAATAATTGAACAGGGTTTTCCGTTGAAAGAAATATACAATCCGTTTTTAAAATCTGCTGTAGTTGCCATATAAATATAAATATGTATGAAAAATGATAATAAGTGCAAATTTACTCGATTTTTTTATATTTGTTTATGATTACTGTTAAAGAGATCACTTCAAGGTCGGATAAAAAAAAATTCTTTGAATTTCCTGTCAGATTGTATAAAAACAATTCCTGCTTTGTTCCCACATTGGTTTCAGAAGAAATGAGGGACTTTGATCCCACTCAAAATGCAGCGTTTGATTATGCTTCTTGCAAAATGTTTCTGGCATACAAAGACGGGGTAATTGCCGGCAGAATAGCCGCGATTCTGAACAATGCCTATAACTACAAGATGAATGTACGTCAAATGCGGTTCACCCGTTTTGATTTTATTGACGATTACGAGGTCTCGGCCGCACTGTTCGGTAAAGTTGCAGAATGGGCCCGCTTTCTGGATATGAAAGAGGTCGTAGGGCCGTTGGGTTTTTCCGATATGGATAAAATGGGCATGCTCATTGAAGGTTTTGACCAAATGGACATGTACATCACCCAGTATAATTATCCGTATTACATAAGTCATATGGAGAGACTGGGGCTGACAAAGAAAGTAGACTGGGTGGAATACCAGGTACACGTGCCGGATAAAATGGATCCCACATTGGAGAGACTGGCGTTGGGAGCTATGGAGAAATACGGCTATTCCATCAGAAAATTCCATAAAGTGAGAGACTTGAAGCCCGTATTCCGTGAAGCCTTGCCTGTCTTGAACGATGCTTTTTCGGAGCTTTTCGGGGTCGTTCGGATTTCAGAAAAACAATTGATGGACTTTGCCAAATTACTGATGTCTATTTGTAAATTGGAATACATTACCGTAGTGGAAAACAAGGCCGGGGAAATTGTTGGTTACGGGTTGATGGCTCCTTCCATAAGCAGGGGAGTGCGCCTGGGAAAAGGGAAACTTTTCCCGCTGGGTCTTTACGGGATCATGCGTGATATAAGAAAGTCAAAGGTTCTTGATATGTATCATATAGGTGTAATGCCGGCCTACCAGAACCGCGGTGTCAATGCTGTCATTATTTACAACAGCATTCTGAATGCCATGCAGACCGGGGTGGAATATGCGGAAACCGGCCCCGAACTTGAAGATAACATCAAAGTCCGGAGCCAGTGGAAACTTTTTGAACACCGTATGCATAAACGCAGAAGGTGTTACGGTATGACTCTTTAGTCTACAAGAGATTCAAAATCGGCATCCAGCGGTTTGTTGGCAATGAAGTCGAATTGAGAAAGGGCTCTCAGCTCGAAATAATACCGCCAGTAATTAAACAAGGCCTGGACATATCCTACGCGGGCTTCGTCCCTGTCCAGCTGTGCGTTGTTCATGTCTGTTACAGTAATCTTGTCAATAAGATAACGTTGTTTCGCTACGTCGTATCTTTTCTGGGCTATGGTGTCTGCTTTGGCCGCGATGGCGAATTGCTGGGACTGCATGTTGAACTGACGCACATTTAGTATGATGTCCTGCTCAAAATCCATTCTGGATTGTTCTACCTGGCGTCGGACAAGTTCCTCGTTACTCTGGGCCATTTTTACCATACCACGTCCACGGCCCCAGTCCAGGATAGGAACGGTCAGCCCGATACTTACGGTCTGCATATCCCTGGGATCTTTATAGGATTGAAATAAACCGGTTGCCTGTTGATTTAACCCGAATGCCACGTTCAGATTAGCCTGGAAGCCCCTGTTGGCCCGTTGCTGTGCAACATTTTTCTGGGCTTCTATCAATTGCCTGTCATAGGTGATCATGTCGGGATTGTTTTCAAAAGCCAGCTGGAGTACTTTCTCCACATCCAATACTACATTGGGGATGCTGTCAGGTATTTGGATGTTCAGTTCCACACGTTCGGTGAAACCCAGGTATGAACGTAGGCGGTTTTCTGCGTCTTCCAAATTCAGGCGGTTCTCGTTGAGGGTTTTCAGGGCGTTCTGGTAGGCGAGTTCGGACTGAAGCAGGTCGTTTTCCCCGATGGTCCCCAATTCGTACCTGCCGGCAGCTATATTATAAAGTGTATCGTTGTTTGAGTGGTTGAACTCGGAAATCGCCAGCCTTTGTTGGGCCAATGCCATGTTGAAAAACAGTTGGATGGCCCGCTGGTTGACATTTTCCATACTTTCAATATAGGTGCGACGGGCTTCTTCGTATTTCAAGGGTTCAATCTTCCGGTCCCATTTCATTTCATTCACTCCAAAAATGGATTGTTGGATCTGGACACTTAAGGCAGTGGAAAGATACTCGGTGCTTTCGTGGTTGTTGAAAGAGCCGCTGAAACGGTCGGTACGTTGTAGTGAAGAACTGAGAGATATGGTACCGCCTGTGGGCAGGTTCTGTCGTACCATCAAGCCTCCACTTACAATATTATAAAATTCAGATGAATAATCATGACGCACTTCCCCGGTTACGGGATCGATGCTTGGAACATCCACGATCCTTCTTGAAAATTCGGGCAATTGCGACACAAACATAAGGTTAGGAAGGAAACTGGCTTTGTATGATCTGTATTCCCAATAACCAACCTGGAATGTGTTCCGGGCGCGCAAAGCTTCATTGGACTGGGTGCTGGCCAGGAGTAAAACTTCATCCAGTGTCAGGGTGTAGGTTTCCAATTTGTATTCCGGTGAATTCGGATCGGCAGTTTCCGTGTCTTCCTGTGCAAAAAGACTTGCGGCAGGAATTAGAGTGCAGATCAACAAAACAGGAATAACTGCGGTTACTTTCATAAATTTATTCATATCTGAGAGATTCAATAGGATCGCGTTCGGCAGCACGTTTGGCCGGAGAATAACCGAAGATCACTCCCACGGCAGCCGATACGCCAAATGATATAATGATGGATGAAAATGATATTATGGTGGTAATATCAAAGAAAGATTTAATCAGAAATGACAAAACAACTCCGATGATAACACCGATCATTCCACCTGCAACACTTATTAGAATGGCTTCGGATAAGAACTGGGCAATAACATCGGCTTTTTTTGCCCCAATTGCCAGTCTTGTCCCGATTTCTTTGGTCCGTTCCATTACAGAGGCGAACATGATATTCATAATTCCTATTCCGCCTACAAGCAGAGATATTCCGGCGATTGCTCCTAATACAATATTGAATATGTCTTTGGTCCTTTGTTGCTGTTTAAGAAGTAGCTCGGGGACAGTCACTTCAAAATCCGGGACTTGCTGATGGCGTCGGTTAAGCATACGTGTTATCACTTCCTGGGAAGATGTAAGCTGTTCGGTTTCATGTACCTGTACGGTGATACGGTCCAGCTGGTGGTAATTTGAGTTTGCCGAAGATTCGGATGAGCTGGTACTGGTATTTACCACTATGCGTCTGCGTCCGCCTCCCATTACTACGGCGCCCGAACTTGAGGATCCGGGGTTGGTAATGGCCAGGGCTCTGTTTTCCTGTCGCAGCAACATGGTGCGGATAGGGATGAAAACCTGATCATCATAACCTTGCATACCCATACTCTCAGACCCGATAGTTCCCAGTGAACCGGATTGGGCCGAGGATGCAGTTCCGGATGATTCCTCATCTTCTGTCGGCCTGGATGCTCCTGAGGCACTTTGTTCAAGTACTCCTATGACTTTAACCCAATTGGCACCGAATTTAATAAATTCACCTATAGCGTCTTTTTGCTGGAAAAACCTTGTTTTAACATTATGTCCAACAACACAGACAGCCATTGAGTTCACCTCCTGTTCCGGGGTGAAAAATGATCCTGCTTCCAATCCGATGTCATACAAACTGAAATATTCAGATGTGACACCCAAAACTTTAGCCGGCTGGCGCATACCACCGAAAGTAATATAAGTGAATACACTTACTTCGGGGGAAACGTGTTTGACAGAAGGTAGTATCTGACGGATGGCTTCGGCATCGGAAAGTTGCAATCCGGGTGAGAATTTTTTGGTTTGACTGGCAGAAGATCCGGAATCATCTTCCTCTACGTTTTCCAGTGTGGCGGGAAGGATTACAATATTATTGACGCCTACCATTTTTATCTGATCCAGTATTTCCTGTTTGGCACCGTTTCCAATGGCCATCATACTGATTACGGCTCCCACACCAAAGACTATACCCAAAGCCGTAAGAAAACTTTTCAGCTTGTTGTGTATGATAGACTCCACTGCGATGTGGATGTCGTGCATATACCGGTTAATAAAGAAGATGTTC
>Ga0265293_10000672_pt1 | contig 79634 bp, 74 predicted proteins | sample Munlanlewell138R_FD_192505 | JGI IMG/M metagenome (GOLD analysis project Ga0265293, IMG submission 192505) | Leachate microbial communities from a municipal landfill in Southern Ontario, Canada - Leachate well 138R | ecosystem: Engineered > Solid waste > Landfill > Unclassified | place: Canada... | reverse complement strand
TTCAACCGAGCCGTTTTTTGGCGAGCTCGCTGAACACTCTTAAAAATTAAAATCGGTGTGAAGCAACAAAGAAAGTAAGTGGGGTCTGGGGCAAAGCCCCAACAATTGTAAATAGTTGAGAAAAGTGGATTGAGAGCATTGTTTTCTGCTATAATACACAAGTTAAAAACTAAGCCTCCGATATGGGCTATTCTAGGCTTAACCAGTAAAAACAATGAGTCTGGAATGATTCTAGAATATTTATCGGACACCAATGATTTTAAATCACATTCTGAAAATACCTTAAGATACAGATAGTTAATAAGTGTGCGTTACGTGTGCTTGCGTAATATTACATTGCTGTGATTTTAGCACTAAAACTCACGTTTTTTGTTGTATTTTTGTCTGTTAAATAGAGAAAAATGTAAGTGAGTAATATGCAGCAATATATTAGCGACAATATTTTTAAGGTTATTTCAGAGGTTGCCGGGCAAATAAATAGGCCTACCTATGTAATTGGGGGCTTTGTTCGCGACATATTTTTAAAGCGGGCTTCAAAGGATATTGATATAGTGGTTCAGGGGTCAGGTATTGAATTGGCGCAGCTTGTAGCTAAAAGGTTAGGAATAAAAAGGGTTAATGTTTTTAAACGTTTTGGTACAGCTCAGTTTAAGGTGGGCGATTGGGAGGTTGAATTTGTTGGAGCACGAAAAGAATCATACAGCAGCGACTCGCGAAAACCAATTGTTGAGGACGGATCCATTGAGGATGACCAAAGACGTAGAGATTTTACAATGAATGCCCTGGGCATTAGCTTGCACCCCGATACGCTGGGGCAGCTGGTTGACCCATTTAATGGGGTTAGTGATATTGAAAATCGGATTATTAGAACTCCGCTTGATCCAAATCAAACCTTTTCCGACGACCCGCTCCGTATGATGAGGGCCGTTCGATTTGCTACCCAGCTAAAGTTTAGTATTGAAGCGAATACATACAAAGCGCTGAGCATTAATAAGGAGCGTTTAAAAATAATCTCCGTTGAGCGTATTGTTGATGAGTTAAATAAAATTATCCTATCCAAGAAACCTTCGGTTGGCTTTATGCTACTCGAGGAAACTGGATTGCTAGAACAGTTCTTCCCAGAGTTCATAGCTCTTAAGGGTGTTGATAAGGTTGATAAATATAACCATAAGGATAATTTTTATCACACACTCCAGGTGCTTGACAATGTGGCAGAGAAATCGGATGACCTATGGCTACGTTGGGCCGCCGTACTGCATGATATTGCAAAGCCGGCTACAAAGAAGTATATAAAAGGGCAGGGGTGGACATTTCATGGGCATGAGTTTGCAGGCAAAAAAATGATACCGGGTATTTTTCGTAAGCTTAAACTTCCCCTAAACGAAAAAATGAAGTATGTGCAAAACTTGGTTTTGCTTCATTTACGTCCCGTAATTTTATCGAGCGAGCAGGTAACCGATTCGGCCGTTAGGCGGCTGCTTTTTGATGCCGGCGATGATATTGACGATTTAATGACTCTCTGTGAGGCCGATATCACATCGAAAAACGATGCTAAAGTTCAACGCTATTTGGCTAACTTTAAGTTGGTTCGACAAAAGCTTGTTGAAATTGAGGAGAAGGATGCAGTGCGTAATTTTCAGCCCCCAATTACCGGCGAAATTATTATGCAGGTCTTTGGTATTTCCCCAAGCAAACCGGTTGGGAGTATTAAAGATTCGATAAAGGAAGCAATACTGGATGGTAAAATAAAAAATGATTTCCATGAGGCTTTCAACTTGATGCTTCAGCTGGGTAGCACCCTTGGATTAAAACCCGAAAAATCAAAGGAGTTTATTTTAAGTCAAATTAATTTACAGACCATAGCTTCTCCCAATCTTGAGCAAGAATAGTTCGAAAACCTACAACCGTTTGTGCTCTTTTTTATTATCTAAGCTTCGGACTATTACCCTTTTGCATTTTATTTCTGTATATTTGTAAAAGAGTTTAGTTCTCATATGAAAACTAACATTTTTTACTAATCACTAATTCATACAGTTATGGCAAAAATTAAGGTTGCTATTAATGGCTTTGGGCGCATTGGGCGCAACGTTTTTAAAATCGCACTCGAGCGTCAAGATATAGAGGTTGTTGGAATTAATGACCTAACCGATACCAAAACCCTAGCTCATCTTTTAAAATACGATTCTACTCAAGGAAAATTTAACGGAACGGTTAGCTTCGATGAAACCTCGGTTATTGCAAATGGTGTAAAATACCCAGTTTATGCAGAGCGTAGCCCTCTTAGTATAAAATGGGCCAAAACACCCGACGTGGTTGTTGAATCAACAGGCATTTTTACTAAACGCGATAGCGAAAAAGGAGGCTATGGTGATCACATTAAGAACGGGGCAAAAAAGGTTATTCTATGTGTACCCGCTAAGGATCAAATTGACCGTATGGTTGTGCTGGGGGTTAATGATGCCGACCTAATGCCCGACGACAAATGCGTGTCGAACGCTTCGTGTACAACAAACTGTTTGGCACCTGTTGCTAAGGTATTAAATGATGCTTTTGGAATAGAGAATGGGCTAATAACAACCATACATGCCTATACCAACGACCAACGAATTTTAGATGGTCCTCACAACGACCTTCGCAGAGCACGGTCATGTGCAGTTTCAATGATACCTACAACTACAGGAGCGGCAAAAGCGGTTGGTACTATAATACCCGAGCTAAAAGGTAAACTTGATGGTATGGCAGTGCGTGTTCCTGTTCCAACGGGTTCGTTAGTCGATTTGGTTGTTGTGCTAAAAAGCGAGGTTACAAAGGAGGACATTAACTCGGCAATTAAGAGAGCGGCCGAAGGCCCAATGAAAGGTATTCTGGAGTACACCGAGGATCCTATTGTTTCGGTTGATATAATTCATAATCCTCATAGCTCAATTTTTGATGCTTCGGCAACTATGGTAAATGGGAAAACCGTAAAAATACTTACTTGGTACGATAACGAGTGGGGCTACTCCAATCGCGTGGTCGATTTAGTTCCATTGCTGTTTAGGTAGGCCAATAATACAATCATAAATGAGGGGGTGTAGATTTTTCTACACCCCTCGTTGCTTTATTGGCTGGCGTGGGTTTATTGCTTTACGAATTTGTTTATAAATAGGACTAGTATATGCTTTTTTATCACTATGTAAAGCCCACAAATAAAGAGGGGAGGAGCTGATTTTTATTTTTGTAGGGTTCCAGTAGAGTTCCTTTTTAATTAAGTTACTGTAAAGTAATTTTATTATATTCGTTAATTATTTATCAGAGGCTGGATACGTACGGCAGTCTAAAGTAATGATTTAGAGTTTAAAGTAATCCTTTGTGCATTTCTCGTACGGCTAAATTGAGTTTTTTTGAGGATTAATAAATTAGTGCATTACAATTAATTATGAGCGATAATTACAATAGCCTTAAGGGCTTCGGGGTTATCCCATCTGAGATACTTTTTAATGAGGATGGATTTTCTATTCAAAGGCAGTTTTATATCCTCTACTCAAATATTGCGGTGTCAGTTCTACTTATTTTGAGTAGCACTGCGTATATAATTAGCGCAGTTAGTAAAGAATTATACAATTGGTTTTTTTATTCGCAAATTACTTTCGTGTTTTTACTCGCAATAGCATTGATAGTATTGCTTTATCTGTTGTTTTACTATCGCAAAAGGAATAAAAGAACGTACAATTACAAACAGATTAAGCGTTTTGAGGAAAGTAAACGTAATGTATACGTTCATTTATCCTTTGAATGTTCTGATAATTTGAAAGACAAAATAATACTTTATTGGAATACAAAAAGTAGAGACTTTATCACGTTTCTGAAAACAAAGGTTGAGGGCAGTGAGTAGAAAGCAGAAAGTATGCAATTCCGATTGTAAAACGCGTAACCCGCAGCTAGAAACTCGCAACTCACTACCTCCCTTGTCCTCTTAAAAAATCCTCAATGGATGGTTCTTGTATCTTTCCAACGTTTTTAAGCAACTCGTCGAACTCTTTCGTTTCGCGTTCAGCCATTTCATCGTGGTTATCTGCTATTCCTTTAGAGTAGTTAATTTGTTTAGCAATACCGCCCGATAAGTCGTAAAACTTCCAAGGCCCATCCTTTAAGCCACCCTTGTATTGTCCTTCAAGTCTAAATCTTCCGTCAGTGTAGTATAGCCTAACGGGACCGTTCGCTTGGCCATCTGTATAAAACAGCATCGATTTAATTTGCCCGTTAATAAAGTATAGCACGGTCGGTCCATCCTTCTTGTCCTCTTTCCAATTTACCTCTTCAAACACCTGGCCAGTAGGGAAGTAGTTAGTAAATTTGCCATGCTTTTTTCCTTCTTTAAATTGCTCAGAAAAAACTACCTCGTTGTTTGCATTCGTGTAAACCCATGTCCCGTGCTTTAGTTGCTTGAGGTACTTTCCGGAAGCTACCTTTCGCCCTAGCGTATTGTAGAGGGTTGCTTGAGCGGTATCGCCGCAGTGGCTAAAAATCATTTTAGCGCTTATTGCTCCGTTTTCATGGTAACGTACCAACGTTTCCATGGGTCTGCTATCTTTAAAGTATCCTTTGTATGCAATGTTCCCATTTTTATAATGCTTTTTCCAGTGCCCTTGCATCCTGTTCAGGTGGTCGGTTTGATTGAAAATAGTGTCGGTTTGGGTAAATCCTTGCATTGAGCAAATGGTTAGCAGTAGTAGTATTGGAAATATTTTCATAGTTTATTATGGTTGGTTCTACAATATTAAACGGTAAATATAAACAAACATTATAAAAAAAACCCCTGGAATTTCCAGAGGTTTTTTTACAATTATATAAAGTATTGCGTATTACTTTACTTCTTCAAAGTCAACGTCAGTTACTTCATCATTCTCCTTGCCTTTTTCTTCGCTTTCACTGGGAGCTTGCTGTTCGCCGCCAGGTTGCCCTTGCGATTTGTACATCTCTTCAGAGGCAGCTTGCCAAACGCTGTTTAACTCCGTGGTAGCCGTATCAATTGCTTCAATATCTTGCTTTTGATGAGCATCCTTAAGTTTAGCAAGTGCTTCCTCAATCGGGCCTTTCTTATCGGCCGGTAGCTTATCGCCAAACTCTTTAAGCTGCTTTTCAGTTTGAAATATCTGGCTATCGGCTGCATTAAGTTTATCAACCTTTTCGCGAGCTATTTTGTCAGTTTCCTCATTCGCTTTGGCCTCTTCCTTCATCTGTTTAATTTCTGCGTCGGTAAGACCCGATGAGGCTTCAATACGAATGCGTTGCTCTTTGCCCGTTCCCTTATCTTTTGCCGAAACGTTTAAAATACCGTTTGCGTCAATATCAAAGGTTACTTCAACCTGTGGAATTCCGCGTGGTGCTGGTGGTATACCATCGAGGTGAAAACGACCAATGGTTTTATTGGCGCTGGCCATGGGGCGTTCCCCCTGAAGCACGTGGATTTCAACCGAAGGTTGATTGTCTGAAGCGGTGGTAAAGGTTTCGCTCTTACGAGTAGGTATGGTGGTGTTCGATTCAATTAGCTTGGTAAATACGCTACCCATGGTTTCAATACCTAGTGAAAGTGGAGTAACATCAAGTAAAAGTACATCCTTAACCTCGCCGGTTAGCACGCCACCTTGAATTGCAGCACCAATGGCAACAACCTCATCGGCGTTAACACCTTTGCTAGGAACTTTTCCGAAAAACTTCTCAACCACTTGCTGTATTGCGGGGATACGTGTTGATCCACCTACCAGAATTACCTCATCAATGTCCGAAGCACTTAAACCAGCATCCTTAAGCGATTTGCGGCAGGGCTCAATTGTTGCTTGTACTAAGTCGTCAACTAATTTTTCAAATTGTGCACGGGTTAGCGAGCGAACCAAGTGTTTTGGTATCCCATCAACCGGCATAATGTAGGGCAGGTTAATTTCGGTTTGTGTTGAGCTTGAAAGTTCAACTTTGGCCTTTTCTGCTGCCTCTTTTAGGCGCTGAAGTGCCATTGGATCTCTTCTAAGATCTATACCCTCATCCTTAAGGAATTCTTCTGCTAGCCAGTCAATAATTTTCTGGTCAAAGTCATCACCTCCTAGGTGAGTATCGCCATTGGTCGATTTTACCTCAAAAACGCCCTCGCCAAGTTCAAGTATCGATATGTCAAAAGTTCCTCCTCCAAGGTCGTAAACAGCAATCTTTTGGTCAATGCTCTTCTTGTCAAGCCCATAGGCTAGTGCGGCTGCGGTAGGCTCGTTAATAATACGTCGCACCTTTAGTCCGGCAATCTCACCAGCTTCTTTTGTTGCCTGGCGTTGCGAATCGCTAAAGTAGGCTGGCACTGTAATTACTGCTTCATTCACTGTTGTACCTAGGTAATCTTCAGCGGTTTTCTTCATCTTTTGAAGAACCATAGCCGAAATCTCTTGTGGAGTGTACTTACGATCATCAATGACTATGCGGGGAGTGTTGTTGTCGCCTTTTTCAACCTTAAAAGAAACACGACTAATTTCAGTTGAAAGTTTGTCGTATGTTTCTCCCATCATTCGTTTAATTGAAAATATGGTTTTTTCCGGATTGGTAATTGCCTGACGTTTCGCAGGGTCACCAACTTTACGCTCACCCTTTTCAACAAAAGCTACAACAGAGGGTGTTGTCCTTTTTCCTTCGCTATTGGGAATAACAACTGGTTCGTTTCCCTCCATAACCGATACGCATGAGTTGGTAGTCCCAAGGTCTATTCCAATAATTTTGCTCATTGTTTATGTTTTTTTTAGATTTAGAATATCAAAGTGTTTTTTCTGCTATCAATTACTCAATGATTATGCCAACTCGCTAATAGGACTTTCTGCGGTGTTATATTGGCATTATATTAATTGCGTAATCCTAAATTTAAAGTGATTTATTGAGTTAATATGCTGTAATATAGTGTTTTATTGGTTAATTGAATACATACTGTTGTGTATGTCAGCATGCCAATGTTTATTTCTAAGTGCTGCCAAAAAGGCAGTGGCTAGTGTTTCTTAATAATATTGAAGCTGGGTGTACCTTATTGTAGTGTATATTTTATGGTTAACTTATTTGAATGAATAATTGGGTATTCTCTATTATAAACCTTTATCTTTGTGGTTTTAACTGTAACTTACAACAATAATATATTATGTCATCCGAAGGAAAAGCAAAAGTAGTTACTACCCACGTACTTCATGAGATGAAGCTTAGGGGAGAGAAAATAGCGATGCTAACCGCTTACGATTTTTCAATGGCTCGAATTATTGACGCTGCGGGTATCGATATTATTTTAGTTGGCGATTCGGCCTCGAACGTGATGGCTGGGTTCGAATCAACTCTACCCATTACCCTTACTCAAATGATTTACCATGGGCAAAGTGTTGTTAGGGCAACAAAAAGGGCTTTGGTTGTAGTCGATTTGCCATTTGGGTCCTACCAGGGAAACTCAAAACTTGCACTCACTTCTGCTATTAGAATAATGAAAGAAACGGGTGCCGATGCTGTGAAACTTGAAGGCGGACGAGAAATTATAGAGTCGGTTAACCGAATTCTTTCCGCCGGAATACCCGTAATGGGCCACTTAGGCTTAACGCCCCAATCAATTAATAAGTTTGGTACTTACGTTGTGCGCGCCCGCGATGAGGAGGAAGCTGATAAGCTGGTTGAGGATGCTCATATTTTACAAGATGCAGGTTGTTTCTCAATAGTTCTCGAAAAAATTCCAGCTAAACTCGGAGCGCAGGTTGCTCGTGAGCTAACTATACCAATAATTGGTATTGGAGCTGGTTCTGGAGTTGATGGTCAGGTATTGGTTATTCATGATATGCTTGGTATTACTCAGGAGTTTTCTCCTCGCTTTCTTCGCCGTTACCTTAATTTAGATGTTGAAATGACGGGGGCAGTGCAATCTTATATAAAAGATGTGAAGAATGTTAGTTTCCCTAACGAAAAGGAACAGTACTAAACCCGATTAAGTAAATTATGTCTGATATAGGTAGCCGAATTATTTTTGAGGATAATCATCTAATTGCGATTAATAAGCTATGCGGCGAAATTGTACAAGGCGATAAGACTGGTGATGTCTGTATGATTGAAACAATTCGCAACTTCATAAAAAATCGTGATAATAAGCCCGGGAACGTCTTTCTAGAGGCCGTCCATCGTATTGATAGACCTGTGAGTGGTATTGTACTGTTTGCTAAAACCAGCAAGGGCCTTAGCCGAATGAGTAAACTTTTTCACGACGGGGAGATAGAAAAGGTATACTGGGCTGTTGTGGGTAACGTTCCACCCAAAAATGTTGACACGCTTACGCATTTTATGTCTCGAAACCCCGAGAAAAACAAGTCGATTGCATACTCCCAATCCAAGTCTGGTAGGAAGGAAGCCCGACTTACCTATAAACTAATTGGTAGTACAGGTAGGTACTATTTGCTCGAGGTTGAGTTGCACACCGGTCGGCATCATCAAATACGTGCGCAGCTTGCAAAGGTTGGGCTTACAATTCGGGGCGATTTAAAGTACGGCGCACCACGCTCAAACCCCAATGGGGGCATTAGCCTTCATGCCTATTCGCTAAAGTTTACCCATCCTGTTTCAAACGAACAGCTGCAAATTTTGGCCCCTCCGCCAAACGATGCACTTTGGAATGCGTGTGTTGAACTGGCAGTTTAGTAATTCTCTCCTCTTCTCAGATATGGGATAGTTTTATATTCTGTTTATTTCAATATGATAATTGTCCTCGTTGTTCGGTAAAAACATTATTTTATACCATAGATTCTTCTCTTCACTACTTCCCGTTCTGAATGACAGATTGTTGGTTTTTGAGAAAGGAGCTTGATTGGCGGCAAAGTCGCCAACCAAGCCCCTCCATCCACATTCCTGTCATTCCGACCGTAGACCTGCCTGTCGAAGGCATGTAGGAAGGGAGGAATCTATTTCTTTTTAACCGAACACCAATGAATAATTTTGATAGATAGTTAGGTTCTCTTTTATGATATTTTAAACTTGTAACTATAAAACTTCATAACGATGCGCTTAAATCATATCGTTTCGTCAATTTTTTTGATAGTTTTGTCAACAACTAATATAAAAGGTAAAAAAAAGAATAAAGTTTTCTAACTTTAACCGTTGTTTAACATTATCAAAAAGAATGAGCTATAACATTTTATGTTTTTGTAGTACCTCCGATTTCATACAAAGCATTAATTTATGCCAAAAAGAATCTGATGCTGATTTTACCTTTCTGAATGTGGAATGTAATGGGCAAACAGATTTTGATGAAAGCATAGGTAAAGTAGCTCCTAGTTTGGTAGTGGTTGATTTTTCTGTTGGTAAGGAAATAATAGTTAGAATACTTCACGTAATTAATTCAAGCCCCATTATCAGTCGTGTACCTCTAGTTCTGGCCGTCTCTGATGTTAAACTACTGTACTCCGATATTGAATTCTTGTCTTGTTTCGAAGATTATATAGAGTACCATAATGATTTTGTATGGCTAATATTGCCTAGGCTAAGGTTGGCTATTGAAAGGCAGAAGAGAACGAATCTCCTTCTCGAAAAATCGGAACAGTTTAACGATATATCTCTGGCTTCTAGCAAAACGGGAAACTCACTAATTATTATTGATAACAAGGGCGAGATTGTTTGGGTAAACGAAGGGTTTGAGCAGCTATATGAGTGTGGCCTCGATGAGTTTCGTGAAAGGTTTGGACAAAACGTTTTTGATCCCAATGATAGCAGTGTTACAGCCGATGCCATGAAGAGATGTGTTGAGCTGGGCGAGCACGTAGCCTACGAATCGGTTTGGGTTACAAAAAGCAGTAAACGTAAAGATATACAAACAGCTATCACCCCAATATATGATGTTGAGGGTAACTTTAGCAAGATTATTGCTATTGAGAGCGATATTACTGACCTACGTGAGGCCGAGAGGGCATTGAGTGAGAAGCACGAGAATCTGCTTTCAATAATGGAGCATTTAAAAGAAGCAAACCGCTTACTCGATGAACAAAGGCAAGAGATTGAAAATCAAAAATCGTCACTAGAGGAAGAAAAGAATAAATCCGACGCATTACTACTAAATATTTTGCCCGAAGTGGCAGCCCACCAGCTAAAAAAGAAGGGATTTGTTAAGCCGAAGAAATATAATGAGGTATCGGTACTTTTTGCCGATTTTGTAAACTTTTCAAGTTTGTCTGTATCGTATAACTCCATCGAAGAATTTTTAGCAGCACTAACGTTCTACTTTGAATCATACGACGAGATTACCACAAAACGTTTTATTGAAAAAATAAAAACCATTGGCGATTGCTATATGTGTGTGGGTGGGGTGCCTCAAGCAAACAAGAGTCACGCTTTTGATTCGGTACTGGCTGCTCTCGAAATCCAGAAACTTGTTGAAGAGAAAGCGAAGGCTGATCAAGCACAAGGTAATCCGGTATGGAGGGTTCGAATTGGTATTCATACTGGCAGCATAGTGGCCGGTGTAATTGGTAAAAAGAAATTGGCTTACGATGTTTGGGGCGATACCGTAAATGTAGCCAGCCGGATGGAGACTAAGGGCGAGGCAGGAAAGGTTAACGTTTCCGAAACAACCTATTTGGCTATTAAAAACTTTTTTAAATGCACCTACAGGGGTAAGGTTTTGGCAAAAAATATTGGCGAAATTAATATGTATTTTGTTGAGCGTATTTTACCCGAATACGCCGAAGATGATGAGGGTTTTATTCCCAATGCAATTTTCCGAAAGGAATTGGCTAAGTATTAGGCAAAGCTTAATTTTTCTTTTTACGTCACTACTCAAGTTTTTGATTTTTGTTGGCATATTTATGTAAAGCTGGGTATATTTACATTTTTAATGTAAATAACCTCATATATGTTTAGTTATAGTTTAGGTAAAATAGCTCAAGAATTAAATGCCCGACTAGTTGGTGATGAAAGTAAAATTATTAACCTAGTGTTAACCGATAGCCGCACGGCATCACAGAATGCAAACGCTCTATTTTTTGCTATCGTTGGGTATCAGCATGATGGGCATGAGTATGTTGTTGATTCATACGCCAGAGGAATAGGCTCTTTTGTAGTCTCTAAACTATCCGATTTAGAAAGTAGCTGTCCAGACGCTAATTTTTTGGTGGTCGACGATACGCTAAAAGCGTTGCAACAGTTGGCAGCATTCCATCGTAAGCACTTTACATACCCAGTAATAGGAATAACGGGAAGTAACGGAAAAACCATTGTAAAGGAGTGGCTCTCGCAGTTGTTGGCGCCCAACTATAGCGTAATACGAAGCCCCAAGAGTTACAACTCGCAGGTGGGTGTGCCAATCTCAGCACTTTATTTGGCATCAGATCATAATCTGGCCATTCTCGAGGCCGGAATATCACAGGTTGATGAAATGCAAAACCTCCAAGCCATTGTTGATCCTACCATCGGTATTTTTACTAATATCGGCTTTGCACATCAGGAAAATTTTTCGGATTTAAAACATAAGGTTCGCGAAAAGATGAAACTTTTCACTAACGCCGAAACCCTTGTTTATTGTACCGATTATGAGCGCATTCATCAGGTTGCGGTTGAGTATGCTTCCTCTAGCGTAACCTTAAAACTATTTGGGTGGAGTAGAAGCAGTGCTTCAAACGTAAAGCTAAACCAGGCATATGTTTCTTCAGGAAAATCAATGCTTTCCGTATCATATAAAGGAAAAAATGTTGATGTTGAAATTCCCTTTACCGATGAGGGCTCCGTTGAGAATGCAATGCATTGTATTTGTGCAATGCTCGTGCTTGGTTTTAACCTCCCTACTATTACTTTGCGTATGGCAAATTTACAGCCTGTTGCCATGCGATTAGAGTTGAAGGAAGGGACAAATGGCTGTACCATAATTAACGATAGCTATAACTCCGACCTAGGCTCACTTTCTATTGCGCTCGACCATTTGGCCCAGCAATTACAGCACTCCGAAAGGGTTCTAATCTTATCAGATATACTACAAAATGGACAGTCGCCAGAAGCATTATATAGCGAGGTGGCAAATTTATTAACCGTTAAAGGGGTAAATCATTTTGTTGGTGTTGGTCCCGAAATCTCTCGTTTTGCCAACCTTTTTCCTAAAGCCAGCCTGTTTTTTGCCACAACCGAAGAGTTTATTCAATGGTACACCCGAAGTACATATAAGAATGCAGCCATCCTCTTAAAGGGTAGTAGGCCGTTTCGTTTCGAACGAATTTCTGCTTTACTAGAGCAAAAAACTCATCACACAATTCTTGAAATAAACTTAAACGCTTTGGTGAATAACCTTAACTATTTTCGCAGCCTAGTAAAGCCCAATGTTAAGGTTATGGCAATGGTTAAGGCCTATTCATACGGAAGTGGATCACACGAAATAGCAAACTTGCTCCAATTTCATCGGGTCGATTATCTGGGTGTTGCCTTTACCGACGAGGGAATTGCACTTAGAGAAAATGGTATTGCCATGCCAATAATTGTGCTAAACCCAGCCATTGACGACTACGAGTTGATGATTGAGTATAACCTTGAGCCCGAAATATTTAGCTTCACAAGTATTAAGAATATTATTCTTGCAGCAAATAGGCAAGGGGTTAGTGGGTACCCTGTTCATATAAAGTTTGATACAGGTATGCACCGGTTGGGCTTTTTAGAGAGCGAGGTTGATGAACTCGTCACTATCCTAAAAACGAACCCTTCGGTTAGGGTGCAAAGCGTTTTTTCGCATCTAGCCGCAAGTGATGACAGCAAGCTAGATGATTTTACGAACGAGCAAATTCAAATTTTTTCGCGCATTGCCGATATTGTGGCCAAAGGTGTTGGATATAATCCAGTAAAACATATCTTAAATTCGGCAGGTATAGAACGATTTCCCGATGCGCAGTTTGATATGGTTCGATTGGGAATAGGTTTGTATGGAATTAGCACATTGCCAAAAAAGGAGTTGCAGGTTGTTAACACGTTAAAAACTTACGTTGCCCAAATTAAATCCCTAGCTGCCGACCAAACTGTTGGGTATAATCGTGCCGGAAAACTTTTACGACCCTCAATAGTTGCCACTATTCCCATTGGATATGCCGATGGCTTAAACAGGCGACTAAGTAACGGAAGGGGACAGGTTATGATTAACGGGAAGTATGCTCCAATTATAGGTAACATCAGTATGGATACTTGTACCGTAGATATTACCGATATAGATGGTGTTAAAGAGGGTAATAGCGTTACTATTTTTGGAGATGAACCTAGCATTGTTCAAATTGCAAAACAGCTTGAAACAATACCATACGAAGTGCTGACCTCTGTATCAAGAAGGGTGAAAAGAATTTATGTGCAGGAATAATTCTGCACATTTTCGTTACACAGTGGTTTAAACTAAATGTAAACTTAAAGTTTATAACCTATTTATCCTAGGTCGCTAATCCGCTCGAGTTTGAAGTGATCCAAAATCCTAATTTTTCTACCATCGAGCTCGATTATGCCCTCGACCGAAAATGCCGATAGGGTTCTGATTGCGTTTGAGGTAGTCATATTCGATAGGTTTGCCAAGTCTTCTCGCGAGAGGTAAACTTTTATTGTTTTTTCATCATCCTCAAATCCATAGGTATTGTGTAGGAATACAAGTGATTCGGCTAAACGGCCCCTAATGTGCTTCTGTGTTAGTGTTACCGTACGACTATTGGAAAGCCCTAATTCGGTAGCTACCGATTTTAAAATATGGTAGGTTAGCTGAGCGTTAGATTGTAAAATTTTTATGAAGGTGTTTTTGTCAATTGTCGATATAATACAATCCTCTAATGCTTCTGCCGAGGCAATGTGGTTCTCATCGGCTAGTAATGCTCTATACCCAATAAAGCCAATGGGTTTGGCCATTCTCACAATTTGATCTCGACCACCAACGCCTTCCTTGAAAATTTTCGCCTTTCCTTTTGTTAAACAAACCAAACCCTTGGGCACATCGCCATCCCTGTAAATAATTTCTCCTTTTCGATAGTACGAGCATGAAAAGCCCTTAAAAAGTTGTTCTTTTTCTCTGACCTTCAGGTTGTGAAACAGAGAGCAAACACCCTCAAATGCATTCTGAATATCAATATTGGGATGAGCCATTTTTTAGATTTTTTTGCAAAATACGTTATCAAAACACTTAATAACTTCAATTTTAAACAAGCAGAAAATTAAAAGGTTTAAAATAATTTTGCGAAGATAGTAAAAATGTTTTACAGCAGAAAATTAACGCAACTTTTTAAGTTCAAATTTTGGCTACAAGAGGAATTCTGCGACCATTGCCAAATGATTTTGACGATACCCTAAGTATGGGAGGAGATTGGAATCTTTTATGTTCACTTATTTTAACTAATCGAATTGTTTTACTTACCTGCTGGGCATCATACCCCATTTGTACAATTTCCTCTTCCGACTTATTTTTTTCAATATGCTCATACAGAATCCCATCCAATATATCATAGTCGGGTAGTGAGTCAGAGTCCTTTTGATCGGGTCTGAGTTCTGCCGATGGGGGCTTGGTAATGGTGTTAGTTGGTATAATTTCTTCGTCCCTATTAATATAGCGTGCCAGGTTGTAAACTTCGGTTTTGTATACATCGCCTAAAACCATTAGCGCACCGCACATATCTCCGTAAAGGGTTCCGTAACCTACCGCTGCTTCACTTTTATTGGATGTGTTTAAAAGCAAATGCCCAAATTTATTTGATAAAGCCATTAGCATAACGCCTCTAGTGCGCGCCTGCATATTCTCTTCGGTTAGGTTTTCTGGCTGCCCTTCAAAAATAGGCGCCAAACTACTTCGAAATGAGTTAAATACGCTGCTTATGTTTATTACATCATACTGAATATTTAGATGCTCAGCTAATTCTACAGCTTCGCTAACGCTGTGCTCGGTTGAGTATTGTGAGGGTAAAAGCAGAACCCTAATATTCTCACTGCCTAACGCTTTTTGTGCTAGTGCGAGGGTAACAGCGGAGTCAATTCCACCCGAGAGGCCAAGTGTGGCTTTGGTAAAGCCCATTTTAGTAAAAAAATCCCTTACACCCAGCACAAGGGCATCATGAATAAGTGCGGTGGTATTTGCGGCCTCAATGGATATCGAGGTAGCGTTAGCCTCTAAATCGTTGCTGTTAACGTAACTAATATCTTCTTCGAAAACAGCTAGCATTTTTGCAACCGTACCGTTTGAGTTTATTGCCAACGAACGACCATCAAAAATTAGATTGGTATTTCCACCAATTTGGTTTACCGAGATAAGAGGAATGCCAAACCGTTTCGCACTTCCTTTATAAACCGAAAGTCTTTGGTTTATATTACCGCAAGCAAAGGGCAGTGCTGCAAGGTTAACTACTAAATCGGGTTTATGTGTAATGAGTTTTTGCATTGGCGAATTTGAGTATAACTTTCTTTCTCCCGTTTCTGACGATGCAGGTTGGTCGTCCCATACATCTTCACCAATTGTAATGACTATGGTTTTCCCTCTGAGGGTTGCCGTTTGTAAGTTGTGACTTGGCTCAAAGTATCGGTGCTCATCAAACACATCGTATGTTGAGAGTAAGGACTTGTTATGGATGCTCTCAATTTTTCCATCTTTTAAGAAAAATGCAGCGTTGTACAGAGGCTTGCCTGTTAGGTTTGCATTTTTGCTTGTACCACCAACAATGGCGGCTATTCCATTACAATGTGTAGCTATCTCTTCTATGCTTGCTAGGCACTTATTTGCAAAGTTTGAGCGTGTAAGCAGATCTTCGGGCACACCACCACAAACTGCAAGTTCCGAAAAAATAACAAGCTCGGCATTATTCTGCTTGGCCTGTTCTACTGCCTCAATAATTTTATGGGTGTTTAGCTCAAAATCATTAACTGTGTAGTTTAGCTGAGCCAGTGCAATTTTCATTTTTTAAGTTTTAAAAAATTAATCCAACCCTAATACCTGTTGTTCCTATATTTAGAACGCTGTAACTTCCTCTTAGCGGATTGGTTAGGTTGTTTGTGAAGGTTAATCCTGCTTGAATTGACGAAGGCCCCCCCAGAGAGTACTGAATACCCGCATTTATAAAGTATGATATAAACGCAAAGTTATAATGCTGCCTATCTAAAACTTCTCTATCCACATTATGCTCATTTATCCACGTGTGACCTTTTATTGCCACGTTAGCCTTTAATCCTAGGTCGGCATAAAAAGTTGTATAGCCAATTTCGCTGGTTTTAAATTTCAAACCTAGCGGAACAGAAATATATTGACCCTTAATTTTGGCTGATGCTCCTTGACTCAATGTGTAGCTGCCGTCGAGGGTGCTAATTGTATCGCCACTATTATTAAATAGTATATTTCCACCCATACTTGCTATTGATGCTCCTGTTGTAATGGCGTACCTTTCGGCAAAATATTTTTCAAGTGTAAAACCAGCATTAAAACCAATGGTAACCCCATCACTTTTGTATGCTTTGGTGTCCGAGGTGAGCCATGATACTTGCGATTCGCCAAATACACCAAAGGCGAGTCTTTGCGCATTTACGTTAGTTAACCCCATAAATGAGATTATAACAAAAGCTAGGGTAATATTTTTTCTCATCTTTTTATGTTGATAAATGTTTACAAAGTTATTCCAAATATTAGGCTTTTAAAAATCTTTTTGTTGCAAACATTGCACCAAAGTATGCATCCTTTCTGTTGTTTAAAAAAAAATGGCAAGTAAAAAACTTGCCATTTTAATTTGTGTGAGTTTAAGCTTAAAAAAGCCCGCTGATATGTCCATCGTTATCAACATCAATTTTTTCTGATGATGGCTCGGCTGGTAAGCCAGGCATACGCATGATTTGACCAGTTATGGGAACAATAAAGCCTGCACCTGCAGCTATCTCAATTTGCCTAACGGTAACCACAAAGTCTTTGGGCCTACCGAGTAGTTCGGGGTTATCCGACAATGATTTTTGCGTTTTAGCTATACAAACAGCAATCTTATCAAGTCCAAGGCTATATACCTTTTTCAAGTCTTCTTTGGCTTGTTGTGTATAGTCAACAGCTTGGGCACCATACATCTTTTTTGCAATGGTTTCAATTTTACGCTCAGGAGTCCAATTCCAGTCGTAAAGTGTTTTTTTAGTTTTGCAAGGTTTTGATGTAATTTCCACAACCTTTTCGGCTAAATCAATGGCACCTGCGCCCCCTTTACCCCAAATGTCAATAACCGATATAGGTACACCCATATCTTCGGCTGTTTTCCTTACTACTTCAATTTCCTCTTCCGTATCTGAAGTAAAACGGTTAATGGCAACAACGGGGCAAATACCAAACAGGCCCATATTCTCAATGTGCTTTTGCATATTGGCTACACCTTTTTTAAGTGCCTCTACGTTTGGTATGGTTAAATCTTTTACGGCAACACCACCATGGTATTTTAAGGCTCTTATGGTAGCAACAAGAACCACAGCATGAGGCCACAAACCAGACGATTCACATTTGATATCCATAAATTTCTCGGCACCTAAATCAAATCCAAAGCCTGCCTCAGTAACAACATAATCGCTTAGCGAAAGACCCATTTTTGTTGCAACAACGGTATTTGTTCCCTGTGCAATATTGGCAAATGGTCCGCCATGAATAATTGCTGGGGTGTTCTCAATGGTTTGGACAAGGTTTGGATACATGGCATCTTTTAAAAGTGCGGCCATAGCACCTTCGGCCTTAAGGTCGCGAGCATAAATGGGCTTTTTGTCTAATGTAAAACCCACAAAAATATTGCCTAACCTGTTTTTAAGGTCATCCATATTTTCGGCTAAACATAAAATTGCCATAACCTCAGAGGCAGCAGTAATATCAAAACCTGTTTCGCGTGGTATGCCCGACGCTGTGCCTCCCAAACCTACAATAACATTACGTAACGAGCGGTCGTTCATATCCATTACCCTTCTCCAGTGCACTGTTCTAGGGTCAATGTTAAGCGATCTGCTTTTACTCTGTATATTATTGTCAATTAAAGCGGCTAGTAGGTTGTTGGCTTTTTCAACTGCGGCAAAATCTCCTGTAAAATGAAGGTTAATGTCCTCCATAGGTAGCACTTGCGAAAATCCTCCTCCTGTTGCTCCTCCTTTAATACCAAATACAGGGCCTAGCGATGGTTCACGTAGTACAACGGTCGTTTTCTTTTCAATGCGGTTAAGTGCTTGAGCCAAACCAATTGATACGGTGGTTTTTCCTTCACCTGCTGGGCTTGGCGATATGGCTGAAACCAATATAAGTTTACTTTTAGCTATTTTTTTGGGGTCTATAAGTTTAAGTGGGAGTTTAGCCTTGTACTTTCCGTAGGGTATTAAATCGTCTTGATCAATACCAATACTAGAGGCAATTTCACTAATAGGCTTCATTTTAGCAGCTTGTGCAATTTCAATGTCTGATTTCATATTCGAAGTATGTTTAATAAATTAATTTGAAAACTCATGTTTGACCATTTTACCCCAAACTTAACACCTAAAAGTACGAAAGGTTTTATTCTTTCCAAATAGCTAAATTAGCGTAATAATCTTGTGGTCGTATTATCTGGCTGTTAAACTGATTGTTATGTATTGTTGATTACTCAGAATTTAATGTTTTTTATGATTTTTATTCTAACACATTTTTTGAATTAATCCCATAGGTCTAAACTTTTCCTTTCCCTTTTATATTGATACGTATTTTTGTTTACTTACTCTTATGCGTTTTGTTTGATTACAACCTTGTTGCTCAAATGGTAAGCAATTTTTACACTATTTTAGTATTTGATACATTTTTTTTGCTTAAGTTTGCAACGTTTGCGGTTTAAGGGAATCCCGTGCCCTAAGTAATAATTTATATGTAGGAATTCGGGGGCAGTACCCGCTGCTGTAATCTCCATTAATCTGCTAGACATCCTTGCCACTGTCTTGAAAATAATATCAAGATGGGAAGGCGGTTCTAGCAGAGGAGTAAGCCAGAAGACCTACCGTAAAACAAACCTCAACTGTAAGCTTTCGGGTTATGAAGCTGAAGATTCGGTACCAATCTTCGTTTACGTACTTTCGATTTGCTCGTTTTACAGTTTGAAGGTTTTAATGTTTAACCATTTTAATCTTTAAACAAATGCAAAAAAATTCAAAAATTATTTTTGTTGCCTTGGCACTTGCTTGGGCTTTTTCGTTTACTTCGTGCAAGGAGGACAATCCTTTCATCGAAGAAGTTATTGATTTCCAAAATGTTACTATGTCGCAGGCAGGGTTTTGGAATGGTAGCGATGGCTCTGGTGCAATGAGTTTGGGTATGGCCTCTTTCAACAATGACTATAACTCCGATTGGGGTGCGTGGTCGGGTTTTGCGTTTAGTAATACCACTGATATTGAAACTCCAGGTTTTACAAATCAGTATAGCGCATACATTTCAGCTGGTGCCGATGCAAAAAACATTTATGCAGTGTCATTTGTTTCTGAAGATGTAGCATCAGTTATCTTTTTATCTGAGGTTAATGTGCTAAGTGCCGATTTTACCAACTCAACTTACGCTTACCTTTCAATGCTCAATGGCGACGCTTATACTGAGCCGTTTAAGGATGATGATTGGTTTGAACTTACAGTTGTTGGTTTTGATGCAGCTGGCACCCAAAAAGCAGAGGTTAGTTACCGTTTGGCCGATTATACAAATGGTCGTAAGCTTATAACTGATAATTGGACCAAGGTGGATTTAAGCAAATTAAAAGGCGTTACCAAGCTTGTTTTCAAACTTGAATCTACCGATGTTGGCGATTGGGGTATGAATACCCCTTCATATTTTTGTATGGACAATCTCAGATTCGAATATTTAAAGTAGTTTTTTTAGAAGTGAAAGGAGTTGTCTAAAAGGTTTTAAAATGTCATTGCGATCGAAGAGAAGCAATCTTTGTTTTTTATGACTATTAAATTTCTTCGTTGGGACTTTTCGGAATGTTGAAAAAATATAAATTTTTTTAGACAACTCCTTTTATTTATAGCATCACATTAAACCCAATGCTATGCGGTTCTTACTTTCATTAGTCTTTAGTTCTTGTAGTCTGTTTTTGTTTGCCAATAACTTATCAGTTACTAATGCTAGTATTGAAGATAAAATGGTTCGCTTTGATATTAGTTGGGAAAATAGTTGGAATCTAACCGACCAGGGAGGAAACAAGGATGCCGTGTGGGTTTTTTTGAAAGGAAGAACCTCATCGGGAATTTGGGAGCACATTAATTTAGCTACCGAGACTGCGGTGCATTTTGCAGGTGAGGGGTTAAGTGTTGAGTCTGTATCAGACGGAATGGGTGTGTTTGTAGCGATAGAAGCTGGCCGTTATGGTAATGTAAAACCTACACAGGTATCATTATTTGCTATACCCGATTTAGCAGGATACAATCAGATTAAAATTTTTGCCATTGAAATGGTTTACATCCCCGAGGGGCCTTTTTATTTAGGTGACGGTGTGTCAGTTTCGTCACTAGTAAATAAAGGGAAGAAACCCGTTCTAATTTCATCTGAGAGTGCTTTAAGTCCGCTTGATATTTTTATACATAATCCTAATCAGGAGTTTAAACCTACCGAATTGGCCACCACTTTACCACGTGAGTTTCCAAAAGGATATGCTTCTTTTTATGTGATGAAGTACGAAATTTCGCAACTACAGTATGCCGATTTTTTGAATACCTTAACATATAAGCAGCAAAAAAACAGAACGGCCTCGTTACCTAGCGTGCCCAGAGGAACATTCGCCATGGTAAATCCTTACGCACCCGATAGCCTTTATCGAAACGGAATTGCCATTGCCGAATCGGGTAAAGAAAATTCATACCCTGCAGTATATGGCGTAAATTTTAATGCAAATTCAACTTTTAATGATGAGCTCGATGGAGGGCACAGAGCTGCAAATTTTTTGAGTTGGGGTGATTTAAGCGCCTATCTCGATTGGGCTGCGCTTCGCCCTATAACCGAAATGGAGTACGAAAAAGTTTGTAGAGGTGCTAGTACTTTACCTGTTGAGGGCGAATTTGCCTGGGGTACAAGTTTTGCTGTTAACGCCAACTCGGTTGAGAATGACGGAGCAGATTTTGAAACAGTTACCGAGAAAGCTACCCAAAATAGTGGTTTAGCTAACTATGGTACCGTTATTGCTATTGATGGGTGGGGTTTGCGAGGCGTTTTGCGTACTGGCTTTGCTGCGTTTGAAAACTCTTCGCGCATCGATGCAGGGGCAGCATACTATGGTGTAATGGAGATGAGCGGCAATGTTTGGGAGCAAACTATTATGATTGGTGGCGGTGGAGAGCTCTTTACTGGCTTATTAGGCGATGGCAGTATTGATGAAAACGGGAATGCAAATCAGCATAGCTGGTGTAACCCTAATACAGCATTGGGCGTAATAACAAAGGGCGGAGCATGGGGGAGTGCCATTTTCGATGTGGGGTCATTTCGTGATTTGGCCGTTTCCGATAGGTTTTACTCTCATTTTAAACCTTCGTCTCGCCGAAACACGTTGGGTGGTCGAGGGGGTAGATGATAGAACTGAAGTAAGTTTATTTACAAATAAATGTTATTTATTAGTAAAAGTTATTTAACTTGCATAGAGCATTTTAAGTAGTTTTGTTTTAAACTAAGGATTGATGTAATGTTTTCAAGCAAAAAAATGCGTATGATAAAGCTATACAACACACGGTACATATTTTATTGGTTTATGCTGTTTATAGGGTTAAGCTATGGCACAAACGCACAAGTATACTATTCTGGGGGTGCTGGTGGCGGTTACGCTTCTACAGCAATTGGTACTGGCACATATATTATGCCTAGTGATAGTTTACCAGTTAACCTCTTCGATGTAACAATTTTCCCAAACCCTTTAGGTAGTAACGATGTTTTTAAAGCAAGGTTTTCGGGAGTTAAACAAGGCGAAACCATTTCTGTTGTTGTCACCAATCTAATAGGCTCTAAACTTCTTGTTGAAGATATAGAGGTTAGTAATGGAGTAGTAATTAATTTGCCTTACGAGAGGTTGTCAAAAGGTATTTACCTAATCACATTCAGCTATAAAACCCACAAAATTTCCCGAAGGTTCAGTTATATTGATTAATTTGTGTAATGTTTAGTATAAATTAAACAGCAATTATTTTGTAAAGAATTGCTGTTTTTTTGTTTAATGCAATAAACTCCGTTTTTTTTAAACCTGCAATCAATTGCTGATCGTTGTAAATATTTCTCCAAAGAGATATAATCTTTGAACTCCCTCCAAAATCACTTCTATTTATTTGAACCTTAAACGGTTTCACTCCTGCTTATGGTTTCTCGGGTGAATGTTTTATGGTTCTATGTTTATTTTTTATAATACCCTTAACTTGCTGTTCTACTTGATTTTACCATATTTTGATAAGGTTGAAAACAACTAAAATTTGGTTTTCATTAAAATAATGGAAAGAATATTTGCTGAATGAGCATATGTTCACTATCTTTGCAGTGAACAAATGTTCATAACTTGACTATGGCACCACGAGCACGAGTATTTCGAAAAATCCTTAATCCCCCACCAATGAAGGGGTTTAAGCCGTATGGTCACAATGTTAATGAGACGGTGAACGAACCTATACTCATACATTTTGAAGAGTATGAAGCCTTTAAATTATGTGATTATGATATGTATACTCATCATCAGGCATCTGAAATTATGGGCGTTTCAAGGCCAACATTTACTCGTATATATGCTTCTGTAAGAAAAAAGGTGGCAAAGGCTTTTGCCGAAAATAGACAAATTAGCATTGATGGCGGAAAAGTTTACTTCGATAGCGATTGGTACAGTTGCAAAACTTGCCATTGCTACTTTAATAACCCTCAAAGGAATATCGAGTTAGTTAATTGCCCTCTATGCAAAAGCGAGAAAATATACGGTTACGATGTGGAAACTGGAAGCGCTAAGAATGAGGTGGAGCATATTGCCGATATGTGCGTTTGTGCCAGCTGTGGTTACGAGGAACTTCATAAGCATGGCAGCCCTTGCAAGGGTGAAATGTGTCCGCAGTGTGGTAAACGATTAACAAGAAAAGTTAAAACAAACTTAAATTAAAATAATAGTATGAAAGTAGCAATTACATCAACAGGAGATAGTTTAGACTCACTTCTAGACGAGCGTTTTGGACGCTGTTCGCACTTTGTGATTTACGACACCGAGAGTAAATCAACCGAATTTGTGCCAAACCCCAATAAAGACGCCGAGAATGGTGCTGGACCAGCATCTGTTCAGGTTGTAGCATCACGAAATGTAAATAAAATTGTTTCGGGCGAGTTTGGAATGAAAATTAAGTCGTTGGTTGATAGTTTGAAAATACAGATGATAGTTGTAAAAGAGAAGAAGACGGTGCGAGAGATAATTGAAATGTTTAATAATTAAATATAACTAGTTATGCCTAAGCTTGATGGAACAGGGCCCGAGGGCAAAGGTGCTCATTCGGGTAGGAAATTAGGAGAATGTGGAAAAACTTCGGAAGAGGAAAAATTGAAGAAGTTAGGGAAAGGAATGGGCAAGAAGCGCAAGGGCGATTGTGGCGAAGGGAAGGGAAAACGATTACGAAGCGGAGAGTAGTTGCAACATTTTACTAGCCTACCTTATCGTTCGCTCTTACTTCAACGCTAAATATTGCTTAAAGTCAATTTGCCATCGAGTGTTGTCATTGGTTATGGTTGATTATAGCTAAATGCGCTAGGTATGCTTGTTCATATTGTTTTATTATATTTTTAATCTTTTAAATAGGAGGTAGTTATGCCAAGATTTAATCAAGAAGGTCCAGCTGGGCAAGGCCCAATGACTGGTCGTAGAATGGGACGCTGTACTAATTATGGTGTCGGAAAAGCAAATCAGGCAGTAGTTGAGCCAAATATTGCTCCTGAAAATATGCCTGAGAATTTTGCACGTGGTTTCGGAAATGGTCGTGGCCAAGGTGGTCAGGGTGCCCAAGGTGGGCGCGGCCGTGGTTTTCGTGGCCGTGGTTTAGGAATGCAAAATAGGTTTAGGTCGGGGTTTTAAAGTTACACGACGTGTTTGTTTCAGAATATTGTAATTTAGTGCCTTATAATTAATATTGTGTTCATACGGAGGCTTTTAAATAGCCTCCGTTAAAAAAAATCCATAATTCAATAAAAATTCACTTTTTATGAACAAAAAAATTGCCTTGCCGCTAGAGAGTGGCGTACTTTGCGCTCATTTTGGCCATTGCCAACAATTTGCTATTGTTGATGTGAAGAATGGCGCAATTGCAAATATTGAAACACACACGCCCCCTGAACATGTGCCTGGTGTATACCCTCGATGGGTTGCTCAGTTTGGAGTTACCGATGTTATTGCAGGCGGTATGGGGCAAAAGGCCATCGATCTTTTTCATGAGCAAAAAATTAATGTATTTATTGGCGCTCCATTGATTGACGCTAAAGAGATTGTTACACAGTTTATAGACGATAAGTTGCAACTCAGCGCAAATTACTGTAACCACGACGAGAATCATAGTCACGGTTGTAGCCATTAATTAGCATGGGTACTATTGATGAAAGGTGCATTGCTTGTATCCACAGGACCTATAACAGGCTTTTTGAGAAGTATGATGTAACCGAAAGTCAGCAACGGCTCTTTCTTGCATTTTTTGAACACATTATCGGTGGTGAATTTACAACGTCGACCCCGGATATTCAGCGTAACTTAAGCAAAATGCTTTGTCGAATTATTAATATCGACGACCCGTTTAAGGAGGAGAAGGAGGAGAGCAACAGGGTTGCCCTTGAACTTTATGATGAATGGAAGCCGCGGGTGCTAAATGCGGAGGATCCATTTAAATTGGCACTTAGGCTCGCCCTTGCTGGCAATATAATGGATTATGGCGCAAGCACTAGTTTTGATATACATAAAACCATTGATAGGGTGCTGCAATCTAACTTCGCCATTGATCAGTCTGAGCAGCTTAAGCAGAAATTGCGCAATGCAAAAAACGTGTTATACCTAGGTGATAATGCTGGCGAAATAGTTTTCGACAGGCTGTTTATTGAAATCATGATGCATGGGAATGTTACCTATGCTGTGAAGGGCGGCCCTGCACTTAACGACGCTACGGCTGATGATGCCGTTCAGGTTGGGATGTCCTACGCAGCCGATGTTATTTCGAACGGTTACGATGCGCCCTCAACAGTTTTAGAGAGGTGTAGCGATGAGTTTTTAAGAGTTTACAACTCGGCAGACGTGATTATATCTAAAGGGCAGGGAAATTTAGAGGGCTTGCTTAATGAGAATGACCCACGCATATTTTTTCTGCTGATGGTTAAGTGCGATTTAATTGCCGAAATGCTGGGGGTAGTAAAAGGCGATTTTGTAGTTCATAATTTTGCATTATAGAACTTTAAATTTTTAGTATGGAAAAGGTTAAAGTTGGAATAATTATTTGCGACAGGTATCATACTTGCGCTGGTGGAAAGTGTTTACGCTCTTTACGTAATAGGGAGGGGGCTTTTGCTCGCTACAAGAATATGGATGTTGAACTTGTTGGATACACCACCTGCGGAGGTTGCCCTGGAGGCAATATTGAGTACGCACCCGAAGAGATGAAAAAAAATGGTGCAACCCACATTCACTTGGCAACTGGGTTAATTGTAGGTTACCCGCCATGCCCTCGATTGAAACATTTCTCGGAGTTTATTCCTGAGAAATTTGGAATGGAGGTCGTTTTTGGTACGCATCCAATACCACAAAAATATTACACAACACATTCTAATTTAAATACATGGGGTTCGGCATTCTACAAAAATGTGATTAAGGATACCCTTGTTGAAGAAGAATTAAGGCTTAAATATGATTAATAGTAAAAAATTACGAATTGCCATAGCAAGCGGAAAGGGAGGCACCGGTAAAACGCTGGTATCTACCAGTTTGTTTTATTCATTACAAAATCAGGGTGTTCCTGTAACACTTATTGATTGTGATGCTGAAGAACCCAACGATATGATTTTTTTCGATGGGCAACTTAATAAAACTATCGATGTAACGCAGCGTGTGCCAGTTATCGACGAGAGTAAATGCACCTATTGTGGCAAATGCCACGATTATTGTGCCTATAAGGCAATTTTTATAGTTCCTCAACAAAAGGTAATAAAGGTAATAGAAGATTTGTGCCATGGCTGTGGCGCATGTACCGAGGCGTGTAAATTTGGTGCAATTACCGAGAAGGATGTATCGCTTGGCGAGGTTAATTTTTATGGCATTACACCCACATCAACTGTTGTTGAGGCGCGAATTCATGTTGGCGTTTATTCAACTGTGCCCGTAGTAAAAAGGGCAATAAACGCAGCTGGTTTTGACCACATAGTTCTAATGGATTCGCCACCAGGCACATCATGCCCATTTATACAAACCGTGTCGCTAGCCGATTTTGTTATTCTTATAACCGAACCAACACCTTTTGGTGTAAGCGACCTTAAGCAATCGGTTGAAACCTTGCGTACTATGAACAAAAAGTGCGGTGTAATTATAAATAGAGCGGGTTTAGGCGATGATAAAGTTTACGAGTATTTAGAGCAAGAAAATATTCCGTTGCTAATGGAAATCCCCTTTGATAGGGAGATTGCGACGATTTACTCGAAGGGTAAAATTATTGCCAAAGAAAAGGTTGCTATGCAGGAACAGCTACTTGCCGTTTTAGATACTGTGAGTGAAATGTGTGTTTAAGCGCTAGGCAAAAAGTTGTAATACGTAAGAATTAACCAAACGTAAGTAGCACAAGCGGGCAAAAGCCCAGTATATTAAGTTTACAATCCGTTGGCAAAAGCCCTCGGTGTTAAAATAGTTTCAAAAGAAAAGAATATGGAAATAGCCATTATAAGCGGTAAAGGGGGCACGGGTAAAAGTAGTATTACGGCAGCTTTTGCAACAATGTCGCAGGAAATTTTACTGTCCGATTGTGATGTTGATGCAGCAAATCTACATATTATATTTAACCCAACTCACGACGAGGAAGAGGTTTACATAGCAGGCCAAACTGCTGTTATCGATTACGAAAAATGCACCAACTGTGGTTTGTGTATGGAGTATTGTAGGTTCGATGCCATTACTAAAGTTGATGGAAGGGTAGAGGTGCTGGAAACTTCGTGCGATGGTTGCCAGCTGTGCTGGAGGATATGCCCCGAAAACGCCATTTCGATGCTCGATAATGATAAAAGCCGAATGTACTCGGGCGATTTTCGGAATGGCAAAATGGTTTACGGAAGGTTAGCTCCGGGCGAGGAAAATTCGGGTAAGCTAGTGAATATGGTCCGTGAAAAGGCCAAAAAAGTTGCCAAGGAAAATAACTTGGAGCATATTGTAATTGATGGACCTCCAGGCATAGGTTGTGCCGTAATATCATCAATAACAGGTGTTGATCATGTGCTTATTGTAACGGAGCCTACCATATCGGGTCTGCACGACATGAAGCGTACTCTTGAACTTGTTTCTAAATTCAACTTAAAGCCTTGGGTGCTAATTAATAAGTTCGATTTAAATGAAGATATGACTCACGAAATTGAGCGTTACTGTAAAAGCGAAAACATACTTTTTGCAGGCAAGTTACCATTTAGTAGCATTGTGGTTGACGCAATGGTTAATTGCAAAAGTATTACAGAATGGGCTCCCGATTCGGAGATAACCGATAGCCTTAAGTTAATTTGGAACAAGATAATTGCTAGCTAGTTATGATTTGCTTTGGACCAATACCGTCGCGCCGTTTGGGCAAAAGTTTAGGAATAAATAATATTCGTAACAGTAAAATATGCTCTTACTCCTGTATTTATTGTCAGGTAGGGGCAAAACAACGGTATAGCATAGAGCGTGAACCGTTTACGAGCCAAAGCAAATTTATTGGGAGGTTGAAAGTCATTTAAATAAGCTGAACGCTGATGATATGCCCGATTTTTTAACCTTTGTGGCTAATGGCGAACCCACGCTCGACCAAAATTTGGGTAAATCCATACAACGGCTTAAACAATTTAATATCCCCATTGCAGTTATTTCCAATGGTTCAATGCTCTACAAACCTGAGGTAAGAGAAGAGTTAGCGCTGGCCGATTGGGTATCAATTAAGGTTGATACTGCCGATCAAATTATTTGGACGAAGTTAAACAGGCCGCAGCCCAAACTTAACTTCGATATAATGAGTAGTGGAATTCAGTCGTTTGCAAATCAGTATAATGGCACCCTTGTTACCGAAACGATGCTTGTTGATGGGGTAAACGACCACGGAGTAGCGCTCGATAGAACCGCTCGTCAGATTCTTAGTATTAATCCGTCAATTGCCTATCTGTCAATTCCCACAAGACCCCCTGCTCTTTCAACTGTAAAGCCTTCAAGTGACAAGGTAATTAATGAAGCGTACCAAATTTTTATTAGGCGAGGACTTAATGCTGAGCTAATATTGGGCTTTGAGGGTACAGACACAGGATTCACAGGTAATGCCTCCGATGATATCCTTAATATTTGCGCTGTTCACCCAATTAGGGAGGATACCATGCGCGAACTGTTATCGAAAAACAATTCAGATCTCTCTGTATTAGACCAACTTATTAAAGATAATAAGGTTGTTGAACTTGAGTTCGACTCAATGAAGTTTTATCTTCGTAAACATTAGTTATAAATGGGTGAAAAGGTTTTAATATATGGCTCGCCTGTGTTGCGTAAGGATTCTGAACATCTTACTGAAAAAGATAACATTGCAGAATTGGCCAGTAGCCTGTTTGCAACCCTTAAAAACGAGGGGGGAATAGGATTAGCCGCCCCCCAAATAGGTGTGCTTAAAAGTATGTTTATTATTAACTCTGAGCCAATGGTGGCAGACGATCCGTCGGTTGAGTTGGTAAAGAGGATTGTAATTAACCCCGAAATAATTTCATTTAGTAATGAAACTTCCTACTTTAACGAGGGGTGCCTTAGCATACCCGATATTTTTGAACAGGTTGAGCGACCCACTGATATTGTTGTTAAGTATTTTAATGAGCAGATGAAACCAGTAAAAAGAACCATTAAGGGTCTCGAAGCTCGCATTTTTCAACATGAGTTCGACCATCTGGGGGGTGTACTTTTTATTGATAGAGTTAGTACCATTCGCAGAACCATTCTTGCGGCTAAACTAAAACGCTTACAAAGGCTATCAAAAAAACTATAAAATGATTTGCTATGAACAAGTTTATCAAATTTTGTAAAGACAGAGCTAAGTTGAATCTGGTGGTTGACATTATCCTTTTTTTAGTGTTAATGGGTATGGCGGGCATAGGTTTTCTTATTAAATACACGTTACTTTCTGGCGAAAAGCGAAATATAATATATGGTCAGAATGTGAATTTAGAACTTCTCGGACTTGATAGGCACCAATGGGGAACCATCCATTTAGTTGTTAGCATTACTTTTATTGTTTTTATTGTACTTCACATTATTCTACATTGGAAACTTATTGGTTGCTTCTTTAGGCGACTTATTCCTAGTCGAACACCTCGTATCGTTTTCATCTCGTTCTTAAGTGTAGTTAGCATATTCCTTTTTGTATTTGCATTTTTGTTTGAGCCAGCAATTGTTGAGTACGGGAATTTGTTCAGGCACAGAATTGAAAACACCAGTGTTTCTATAGAAAATGTGCTTAATGCTAGCGATACCGATATTGAGATTTCTACACAACAGTCTTTGAGTGAACCCTTAAATTCAAATTCAGAAAATGCTGATAAACAGGATATTGATAGTAATGTTAAATCAAAGCAAAAAGAGAATAGTAAACAAAAGACGCATAAAAACAGAGCTATAGTAGAAGATTACGTGGTGCTTGGAGGAGAGTCGCTTTCGGATGTTTCAATTAAATATGGAGTGCCTACCCAGTTTCTGTGCGATGAGCTAAATATACCCCATAAATACTCAACTGAGAGGTTAGGCAGGCTTCGAAAACGATATAACTTTACCATGTCCGATGTGAGTAGAGCGGTGGCAAAACATGTAAATTCAGAAAGCAAATGATTTTAGAGTTAAAAAAACAGTTTGGTCCCAAGTGTCTAGGGCTAAAGGTTAACTATAATAGGGAGTTTAGCTATTCGCCCGAAAAATCTATTCGGTTTTGCGAGGCGGTTAACGATGCATTTAGAACGCCACTTCTTTTTAACCCTTTAAATTTAACGTGCTTTGGAGCAAAAAGGGGCCTTGGTCTTTTGCGAGACGATAAGGAGCTACTTAAGCATATCTCAGCAGAGACCAATATTGCCCAGCAAATCATAAAAAAAGCATTAATTGATATACCCAAAATGAGTACCCCAATTAACAATATTTTAATGGGTATTACTGAGGAAATAGAGAATGATACGCGGCCCGATATGTATATTATGTACATTGACCCGAAGCAGTTAACGGATTTAACACGAAAATATATTCTTGTAACCAACGAATATCCCATAGTACAGCCTTTCCCTTTTTTGTTAATTTGCGGTAATGTTTTTATCAGTACGTTTAAGTCGGCTCGTATGAGCGTTTCTTTTGGCTGTCCTGAGTCGAGAGAGTTTGGAGGGCTAAAGGATAATCAGCTGGTTGTGGGTTTGCCCTATAATCAGGCAGTACAAATTTTAAGTTAAATCATTATGAGCAATAAGGGATACATTCATCTTTATACAGGCAACGGCAAGGGCAAAACCACAGCCGCCATTGGTTTGGCCATTAGGGCTTCGGGAGCTGGAAAGCGAGTGTTTATTGGCCAGTTTGTTAAGGGTATGCACTATGCCGAGCTCGACGCACTTAAGCAGTTTCCTAATATAGAAATTAAGCAGTATGGGCTCGACTGTTTTATTAAAAATGACCCAACTCAAGCTGATATTGATGCTGCTCGGGCTGGACTTAATGAGGTAAAGCAGGTAATTGAGAGCAATAAGTTTCCTTTGGTTATTCTCGACGAAATTTGCATAGCACTTTTTTATAAGTTGTTTAGCATTGATGAGGTTTTAGCAATGCTTAAGTCGAAACCCAATACAATGGAAATTGTGCTTACTGGTCGCTATGCGCCAAAGGAATTAATTGACATTGCCGATTTAGTAACCGAAATGAAGGAGATAAAGCACTACTATAATAATGGGGTTGAAGCCCGCAAAGGAATAGAATTTTAGTATGAATATAATACTTAAACATATAGGTTTACAGGTAGTTGAAGCCGATGTGTCCAACTTTTATGAAGATATATTAGGTTTCAAGTCTACTAGGTCGTTTAGCTTAACTAGTAAGGAGTCGGATGAAATTTTTGGTATCAATAACGAGGTATCTATTATTTTTGGCAATTGTGGCGAGGTTGAGTTTGAACTTTTTGTAAGCGCCAACCCCAAACAGCTCAATTACAATCATATTTGCCTTTCGGGTAGTAATGCCGAGCAGCTGTGTAACCATGCAGCGCAAAAAGGATTTAGGGTTTATACCCGAGAAGGTAAACAAGGGTTCACCTACTTTATTAGCGATTCGAATAGTAATATTTTTGAGATTAAGGGTTTATAGTAACGTTCAGTTGACAACGCAAACTTACGATTCGAATTTATGAAAATTCCAAATGTGTTTGCTCTTTACGATTGTGATTAGAAGTGCATTTTTGTACCTTGCACCCGAAGTTAAACAGCGTCTGCACCAAGGATTTCTATTGTGAAAGTCAGACCATTTATTCTAAGTGGAACAGAACTATAATTAATTATTTGTGTTTTAAAGTTGTTTAGTTAACAAGATGTAACCTAATATCCAATTATATCCGCCCATTTTGATTTCACTCAGTTTGATCGTCACCCTGAGCGAAGTCAAAGGTCAGGTTGGTGTAATCAAAGGTCAGGCTAAGCGTATTCGAAATGTCAGGCAGCGTGTAGTCGAAGCTAAACGATATTGATTAGTGTTTAAAAGTAAAATGTATTTTATGCTTTGCCCATTTGGTGTACATATATCATTTTGGGAAAAGTTTCAGAATAAATATCGAAGAAAAAACTCAAATTAAAGAAAGGAGAAAACTAGAATGACCGCTTTTGAAAAAATTGATCTTCCAACGGTTAAACATGTGATTCCTGTTTCGTCAGGAAAGGGTGGTGTTGGAAAATCAACCGTTTCGGCTAACCTAGCCATAGCCCTTGTAAGGCAAGGCTATAAGGTTGCGTTGGTGGATGCCGATATTTTCGGCCCTTCAATACCTCGTATGTTCGGAATTGAAGATGCTCAACCCGAGGTTATTACCGAAGGTGAAAAGGATATTATGTATCCTATCGAGAAGTTTGGCGTTAAAATTATGTCCATCGGTTTCTTCGTTAAGTCAAACCAAGGGCTAATTTGGCGCGGCCCCATGGCTGCCAATGCAATAACACAAATGCTCGAAAACACAAACTGGGGTGATATTGATTATATGATACTCGATTTCCCTCCCGGAACCAGCGATATTCAACTTACTGCTGCGCAAAAAATAAAAATGAGCGGTTCAATAATTGTTACAACACCTCAAGAAATTGCGTTGAACGATGCGCGTAAAGCAGCGTCGTTGTTTAATAATAAGGATCTTAAGGTTCCAATTTTGGGTGTAATAGAGAATATGTCGTGGTTTACACCAGGCCCACATCCCGAGGAGAAATACTTTATTTTCGGACAGGGCGGAGGTCAGCGTTTAGCTACCGAACTGGGCGTACCGTTAATTGGACAAATTCCTCTAATTGCTGAGGTTGGTGTAGCTGCCGATAAAGGGCTTAGCGTTTACAGCCAAAGCAGTGTGGCAGCCGTTCAGGCTTTTGATAAAATTGTTGAAACTTTTATCGAAATGGTTACGGTATAACCTACTTAACCATTAGCTTGCGTACATTAAAATTTAATGATGTATAGATAGAGCCGTCACCAATAGACTTTGCCCAGAATAGGCTGCTAAGGGTGACGGCTTTTACAAATTTTCATTTAATATATCCTTTGGTTGTTGATGTGATAATACTTACTGCATATGACAAAATTCCAAGACAATCACAGTGAAGAAGCCGATTTTAATGATAAAGTCAGCAGGTTGCTTGGTGAGCAAAAGTATGGCGAAGCAATTAACTATTTGCATCAAATTATTGAATTAGATGAGGATAACACCCAAGCAAAGATTCTTTTAGAGCAGGTTAAAAAGGTTAATCAGTTTCTGTCTCGCGATATTTTTGCCCAAACAAATCTTGATATGGACCCTTGGTTCGAGTAGTGCTTGTAGTTATTCTCTTCACCCCAAAATATTCCAAACTCAGCTGAAATTTCCAAAATATTTAAACTGTTTTCCATTCCCTTTAGTTCAAGCTGCAGCAAATCCGAACATAGGGTTTAACTTCCTCTCATTACGATACCGACCTACTTTAACGTGAAAAGCGATCTGCTTCTTTCGTCACCGCACTAACCAAGTAGTTAAACCTAAAAATTGTATATTTACAGCGGAAACAGAAGAACTATTAAACCAATTTGCATCTCTAGTGAATCAGGTTTTTTTTGCAAAGAAATATCTTGAAAAACATAGTCAGAATAGAATTTTATTGATTGATATAAATTATGAAATATATTTTTTTAATAGCTGCTTTCAATGCCCTTTTCTTTGCCGCTTTAATTTTGCAAAAAAAAAAGGCTCTACACGATAAAATATTGATATGCTGGCTGATTTACTTGGGCTTATATACAGGCGTTTATGCTTTTTTTTCAGATACGTTGTTCACTGGTTTCCATCTCCTTTCAGCAAGTTTTATTTCGTTACTAATGTTGCATGGCCCATTCCTGTATTTATATATTTATTCGTTAGTTGATGAGAGTTTTCAAACCTGCAGGCAAAATTTAGTCCATTTTATTCCATTTATTTTTTTCAATGTATACCTGTTTATAGGATACTTGGTGCCAGAAATATCTGCGAATATAAGGCTAGATCATATTGAGAGTGAGCACGGAACCCCTTTGCTTTTCGCTTTATTTTTAATTCTTACAGTTTTGTCTGGGCCAGTTTACTTTGTTCTATCCATCAAACTTTTTAAAAGGCTAGATATCAATATCTTCAATAATTTTTCCACATCCGAGAATATAAACCTTATCTGGCTTCGAAAATTGGTATACTCCTTTGGGGTAATTTGGACAGTATTAATGGGTTTTGCTTCTCTACATCATATTTTCTCACTGTTTTCATGGATCTTTTGTACCGATGGGCTATTTCTTTCTTTATCGGGTTTCATCATTCTAATCGGGTATTTTGGCCTAAAGCAAAAGGAAATATTCATTCATTATTTAGACCAGAACATTGAATATATAACGGAACCAAAAGCAAAATATGGTGGTATGCTACTTAAAGAGACCGATGCTGAACAATATATAAATAAGATAAAGCATTTTATGAGTGCACAAAAACCATACTTAGATGCTAACCTAACTCTATCTCAGTTGGCAGCTAATCTTCAAGTACCTTCACATGTACTTTCAAGGGTAATTAATGAAAGGCTCGGGCTTAATTTTTTTGATTTTATTAATCAATACAGGGTCGAGGAAGTGAAATCGAAGATAGGAGAACCTAAATACGATAATTTGTCGCTTTTAGGGATAGCTTTTGACTCTGGATTCAATACAAAATCAGCATTTAACAGGGTTTTTAAAAAATCGACCGGAATGACCCCCAGCCAATATAAAAGCCAACTATAAATAGTAATCCTCCCATACATTACGGCAACTGCTCTCAAAGTCCTGTTTTATAAAACGAGACTTTTCCCCATTGTTAAATGGGTACTACTTTAGGAGTAAGGTCGCTCATGGATATTCCTCAGTGTACTTTTGACCTAAGATAATTCAGTAGTAACCATTTAAATTAATTGTATTATGACAACAACAGAAATGAATTTGGGAGTAGAAGTATCAATGGGGCAAAAAAACAAAAGATTGAGTTTCCGCCCCATCCTCTCAATGGTAATCGTATCATTATTTATGATGTTTAGTTCACTTTCGGCATCTGCACATTGTGATTCCTATGATGGCCCAACAATTAAAGATGCTATGAAAGCGCTCGAAACGAACAATGTAAACCTAATTCTGAAATGGATTAACGCCGAACAAGAAAAAGAAATTATCCCTTTGTTCAATAAAACCTACGCTTTAAAATCTATCGATAGTGAAGTTTACCTCATTGTTGAAAAATATTTCCTTGAGACCCTCGTACGCCTCCATCGCGAAACTGAAGGCGCCCCTTATACAGGATTGAAGCCTGCCGGAACAGCTGAGAAGATTGTTCAACTAAGCGACCAAGCGTTAGAAAACAAGGATATTGACAGCCTACTGGGAAGGTTAAACAACCATATTAGCAACGCGATAAGAGAGAAATATGACAAAGTAGCAGCACTTGATAAAGTAAAAAATGATTCGCCTGCCAAAGGCCGTGAATATGTAGAAGCCTACGTTGATTACACTCATACTCTAGAAGCTATTCATGGTATTATTGAGCATGGTGGAGGACATGCGGCACATAAGCACTGATATGATATAAGCTATTAACGGTAGCATAGCTTTGGGATCTTCTCCGATTAATTTCGGAGAAGATTTTTTGTTCTTAGAGCAAAATGAATATATAAAACCTCGTAAAGTATTTGGCATATTTTAGTAAAAGCGGATAGCTCAATAGTTGTTACTATTTTTTTGAAGCCAAATAAGTGAAATTAAAACTTTAATTTCTATCTTAGAAAAATTATAGCCAGTTCGAAAAACAACCTTTGTGATAAATAAATTAGTATTGCTTAAAGGAACAGAATGATGAACGTCCAAGACAAAACAAAGGAAGAACTTTTACAAGAGTTAAGGGAATTAGAGCAAGAGAATATGCTACTAAAATCAACCTTTGAACAAAACATCACTGAACGAAGGCTTGCTCAAGATAAATTTCGAATGCTCTTTGAACAATCTCCTGTGGGCATGGCGTTGATAATTCATGAAACAGGAGATTTTTTAGAAGTCAATAATTCCATTCTAGAATCCACGGGGTATACCCGAGAAGAGTTTCTGCGCTTAAGTTTCTGGCATTTAACTCCCCCAGAATATGAAGAACAGGAAGCCATACAATTTCAAACGTTGAATGAAACGGGCCGTTTTGGACCCAATTTTAAAGAATATATTCGCAAGGATGGTTCACGATACCCGCTTTCTATAAGTGGTGCTCTCTTTATCGACACGGATGGAAGGAAAGTAGTTTGGGGTATTATTGAAGACCTTTCGGATCGAAGAGCAAAAGAGCTTATTATAAAGAAGCTTAAACTCAAGTCACAAATGCAACTTTTCTGATGAGCTAATGATACTAATTGGACAAGCTGTAGAACTTACACACTAGATTAAAATTATGGCAAAAACCATTTATCTTCTTGGTAAAAGCAATTTGTACAACACTAATTACATGGTGTTTATAGAGCGTGTGGCAAATCTATTCAAAACCAACATTCACTATACAATTGATAAGTACTCATTTTTTGATGATGAGCAGATGAATGGTTCTTACTTTAAAGATTTCGGGTATAAAAACGAGCTAAGCATTTTAGTAAGTTACTATCCATTGGATGAAAAGAATCCGAATATTGAGGAATCGTTTACTGTATATGATATAGAAGTACCAGTAGAATACAAATATGACTTATCTTATACCATCGTATTTTATCCAAATGGTTTCTTTTTTATCTTAGAAGTTCCGTTTAATTCAACTTGGGACTTTTTTATAGAGGATTTAGCAGGCTTGTACCTCGATTACTACAACTTGACCTATAAGGAAATGGTAATTTCCAATCTCGAAACCAGGGATACTTACGTTAATTTATTAAAACAAATTGGCTGTAAAAAAGTTATAATCCTTTCCGATTATCAACAAGACTTCATAGATGAACTTTGCTATTTCCCTATAAATAAAGAGTGGAGTTTCGATGAAATACTAAAATTAATAGTTGAGAGGTATTCTGTTACCCCTTTAAAATTAATGGACGTATTGAAACAAAGGGTTAAAATATCACTATTAAAGGATTATCATTGGAGCGAAGCTTATAAATATGTTTTTATTGATAAAATAAAATAGCCAACGCATCAAATCCACACACATTGCTAAGCCGCACAACTCCCGACGTGTGGTAACGAGGTAAAAAGCTAACGAATTTAAGCCACACGAGTTGGGGGATTTTTGAGCATGGAGTATGTTTATTAATAAGTTCGCCACAATACAAAAGAACAAAATTGCGGAAAATAACCGTACAAATATTTGTTTGGTACGCCTAAAAGGCGTACATTTGTATTGACTAATAATTTTCAATTATGACAACAAAGGAAATAAAAAAACAAGAGAAGGCGAGATTTGATACTCGTTTACCAAAAGAACAAAAATTGTATTTTGAAAGAGCTGCACGCATAGGTGGTTTTAGAAGTTTAACTGATTTTATTGTTTTAGCAGCTCAAGAAAAAGCAAAAAAAATAATATTGGAAAAAGAGCGAATTATTGCATCAAAAAGAGATAGTGAAATATTCTTTGAAGCAATCACTAATTCACCGAAAGCAAATAAAGACCTTATTAATGCTGCAAGTGAGTACAAAGCTCTTTTATCTAAATGAATGAACTAACAGAAAGTTTAAATTCGAATCACAGAAAGAAAGAATTTTCTTGTGGTAAAGAAATGCTTGATAATTATTTACATAAACAAGCAAATCAAGACATTAAAAGAAAATTGACAGCCTGTTTTGTTCTGAACGACAAAGAAACGGATTTATTAAAGGGTTATTACACTTTAGCTAACAACAGTTTATCCCAAAACTTAATTCCTGCCGAATTTCTTAAGAACCTACCTGCTTCGTATAAATCTATACCAACCACTCTACTTGGACGATTAGCGATAGATAATAGATTTCAAAAACAGGGAGTTGGAAAACTATTATTAATAGATGCCTTGAAACGGAGTTACGAGACTTCCAAAAGTATTGGTTCATTTGCAGTTGTAGTTGACCCAATCGACGAAAGTGCTGAACGATTTTATGATAAATATGGTTTTATCAAACTTCCTGATAGCGGGAAAATGTTTCTGCCGATGAATACAATAAAAACATTATTCGAATAAAAGTACTGTGGCTAACACGCGGTGTATTTTACGCTCCCTATTCCGCTGATTACGTAACATTTAGTTTCAATTAAAGTTCTTAACGGTGGACAAATCCCAGCCACGCTCGACGGGACGTAAAACATACCGCCACCCGTTGGGCCCCGCTACCGCACGACTCCCGTCGTGTGGTAACGAGGTAAAAATCAATATGGTTAAGCCACACGAGTTGGGAGATTTTTGAGCATGGGGTATGTTTATTAATAAGTTGGGCTATATTCCGCTCCTTGCATTTAAAAATTATACAGACCGGTACATTAACCGGTTCAGGTTCGATACCGATACAAAATCTCATTTTATAGTCAGACATCAATATAATTATTAAATTTAAGTCACTTGACGCATCCCTACGCAAGAAAGTACGCTTGCTCTCGGTATGCTAATATAGCCCAACGCTCGGGCGAAAGAATGCCAAACTTTAAGGCTTCGAACTCGGAGCGAAACAGTGTCCAACAAACGATAAATGCGATGTTGGCATACTTGGTATGGCATTCTCCAAGTGCTTATTTTTTGGAAAGTACCCCAAAACCGCACTTATCGCCCGAGCGTTATCAAAAATTGTAAGACGAAAAAACGCATAACTATGAAAATTGGAAATAGTGTAAGAGTAAGAAAAGGTGTAAAATCACCTGATTATGAAGAATTATTAATTGAAGGATGGACAGGCAGAATTCTTGAAATTGATGATAATATTCTGACTATTGAACTGGATAGCATCACTCTTTCTGAATTAAAAGAGGATTACATAATTGACAGTTTAAAGAATGGTTTCGAATACAATTTAATTTGTTTAGAAACGGATGAAGTTGAAATTGTCAATCCGAGAGATTCACAAAATGACACTTTAAGAAAACAAATGGAAATAAATGCTCAATACTCTATCGATGAAGAGGAAAAAAGAATTAACGAGATTATAAAATCAGATGATGTTTCTGTTAATGAGGAGAATTTAAATCGTTACTTTAATTTCTTGAAAACTAACTTAAAAACTCCTTGTATTTTGACAGGAATGGAAGATTTCGACTGGGAAGAACCATACATTTTAGGCGGTTGGAGTAAAAAGGAATATGAAGAATTAAAGAAAACGAAACCTTCATATACTGATAAATTTGATTTTATTAAACTGGAAAAAGAATATGATGATTGGAAAGGAATTTATGCGAGCGTTAGAAGAATTTCAGACAATAAAATATTCACTATTCCACTTTGGGACTTAGAAGTAGTTGACAAAAAGGATTCAAATTTTCAAATTGTATCTGATTATTCATCTTGGATGACTAATTACAGATAACAACAACTTTTGCTAACAAGGGGTGTAAAAAATGCTGGCGTTCTGGCTGATTCGGCAACTTGCTCGTTCCAATTCAGCTTCTTATCGTGGGACGATGACGCTGTTCCAATCTCCAGCACTTTTCACACCCCCGGCCGTTAGCAACCAGCCGGGTAACTTTTGGAACTGCAAATGCGACTGGATTGAAACCGCCAAAACCGCCACGGGACCAATAACCGAAAGTGAATGGGTTAAACCCGCACCAGGGCTAGAGGGCAACCCAGCGCAAACTTTCCAGCTTATTACCGACAAGGCCAACTACATAGCCAAAAGCAAGCTTACACCCGAGCAGGTTGGCAATTTCACTTATCCCGACCAGCTAAGCAAGATGCAGATTAGCGTAATGGCTGATAATAACGAACTTAGCAAAAACATCTTAACAGGTCGCATATTGGCGGCTAACGCTAAGGTTGAGTCTTTGCTGATAAGAGCGCATTCCGAGGTTGTTGGTGTGAAAAATCCTGAATACTTGCTAAACGGCTTTATTGCCGATGCCAAACGAATTGAGGGGTATAGTGGTATTGCAACCGGGTTTAACAAGGCTTTACGTAGGCAAGGGTGCAAATCGGTTATTATTGATTTTAACGAGCACTTCGACACGTCTCGACCGCTAGATGTAAATAAAGTTGTTGGTAAGATATTAAACCGAAGCAACGATTTTACTAGCGGTAGGGTAGTTGAATGCTGGCTTGTTTTTGGCGAGAAAAGTATTGTTGTAACGGCAAAAGATTTAACCCGCTCCGCCTTAGTTAACCTTATTAAAGGGCTAATGCCCTAACAGCTTGCGCTGGTAGGGCATTAGGTGGGGCCTTGAAGTTATCGCGGCTTGAGATTACAAATATACGCTTAAAAACCATTGAAATGCAAATTAAACCGCAAAAAAATGACACCCGAGGAGCATATTAGGCAACTGCGCCAGAGCCTTATAACTCAAAGAATTTATTAAATATTGAGTACGATAAAAATTATCTAATATCCACCAATCAATTTGACTTTAGTTTTTATAGATTTCAGTTAAATGATTATGTTTATGAGTTATGTCCAGTTACTGGTGCATAAAATTCAAGTTACTGGATATTTCAAGCAATACTTAAATGCATTCATGACTCCAAAGTAACTTTTAAAGTTAGACTTGACCCTTTTATTGAAATTCAATCTGATAATTACCAGCCAATGATGTACAAGATGCATGTTCATGGTAAGCCTTTGGATTGGAATAATTTAGTAAATTTGAGAAATGAAGATTTTGGGCAGTGGTTTAATGAACAGGACAATAGTTTTACGGATTATATATGGGCTCCAAAGGATAACGAAATTCATTTTACATGTGAGGAATATCCTTGTCATACATTTGAGGGATTAACGACAAGTAGATACTTTCATGCTATATTCAACAAAGATACAGGTGGCATTAAACATTGTGATGGAGCCATTCGAGTCTATGATGATTTCGAGATAGAATCAAGACACAAATATCATGTTAAACAAGCTGAGGTCAGAAAAGTAGGAGAACGGATTAAGATTTTTCAGTTTGAGAGTAAGGAAAATGACGGCAAAGAGATTTTTCAAGATGACTTTTGTCAATTAGCTGTTAACTTCTTTGTTTGGAATCATGATGTTCAGAATTACTTTAATAAATAATTAACTAAAGCTAAAAACGGCACTCGTATGCATAATGAAATGATGATGAAACTTTTAATAGCACCTTCAAGCAATATGAGCGTTTATATCAAAATGATTGAACAGCAGGAGAAGCTTGCAAAAGCAATTTCACCAGCATTGACAATGAGTAACTCAATTCAGCATATTGTCAGACATTATGAAAAGTTAAATGCTGCCAATAAACAATTTAAATTTCCATTAACGATTTCAGACACTTTACAAAGTTTAATTTCGCAGTCTGCACAAATCACAGATAAATACTCTAAATATTATAATCAACTAAATGATATTGTTAAGGTTTTAAATCCTTCTTTATATAAATTCTTTTCACAAAACACGAGAGATTCTTTTCAGGGTAGTGATTCAATTAATGACGTCGAATTAGGTGTGGTAAATTCTTTTGATAGTGCTAAAGAGGATTTCGATGCTTCATCCCAACAGGAATTAAATGAAATCAAAACGGCTTTTGAGAATTCTGCTGAATTTAAGGAAAATGTAGAATCTTTATTGGATAATGGTTCTCAGGAAATTACGACTGACATTTTCTTAGAATTTGCAAAACTTATTGAAAACTATGTTGGAAAGAAAAGCTCAAGAGCGGTAGGTTTGTTTTTTAATTTCCTTTTCTTCACATATTGTATCTTGATGCCGTTTTATCAAAACTCATTATCTAGTCAAACCGAAGAAAGGCTGTCTATACAAATTGAGAATAATAGTATTAGTGTTGAAGATAAAATTGAATCTGCAAAAGATGAGACAATAGCGGTTATTGATTCTGTGTTAGATGATTTGGAAAAGCAAAATGATGATATAGCTACAAAAGTTGAAGATGGGCTTGAGAGAACGAACAGTAAGCTGGCTGATATTGTAAAAAAGATTGAGAATATAGATGATAGGCTTGATGACATAGAGAATGACACAATCAACTAAAGCTAACAACGGGTATAAAATATAGCGGTTTCAGCGGTTCTCGGGGCTTTGTAGCCCACAGTATAGTCTTTAGCGTGGGATAAAAACGCTGCTCTGAACTCCGCTACATTTCATACCCGCAACCGTTGAGCCCCGCTACCGCACAACTCCCGACGTGTGGTAACGAGGTAAAAAGCTAAGGAATTTAAGCCGCACGAGTTGGGGAATTTTTGAGCATGGGGTATGTTTATTAATAAGTTGGGCTTCATGCCGAGAGACCGACAGACAACACATGAAAACGATTAGAATTGAATAAAGTCAAAAGATAAAATTACATGAACAAACTAAAATTCTACATAACAAATAGATTCATTCTTCTTTTAGTCAGTTCCGTATTATTCATAGGAATTCACTACCTGCTTACAGACTCTATTTTACCTGACACTTCAACCCAGAATATATGGTTTTATTCAGGCCTTTTCATGTTGTTGTTCTCAATCCTATTTATTGAGCCTTACTATTCATCTCCCAAAAATGTAATTACAAATTCAATTCCTTTGTTGCTCGCCTACATCTCAATAAAAGAGTCATTTACTGACGATGCACTTTGGTACTCTACAATTTCGTTAATCGGGCTTTTAATCATACTCTCTATCACTTCTATTGCGCTCACATCTGATAATGAAAGTCCTGATTCAGCTAGAAATAAATTATCCAATAGCATTAAGAATATTGCAGTTTTTGTAGGGCGGGGAAAAGTTATTTACTCTTTTGTTTTCATCTCTGTTCTTATCCTTTACAAGACGGAAATTGTATCAGAAGTAAGCGATGGTTACCTTTTCACAATGGTAATCCTATGGGGTTTAGTATTAATCATCGACCCTAAGTCTCTTCATAATTCGTTTATTAGAGAACAGAATAAAGTTAAGTCAAATGCAATTGGAGAAATTTTCGGAGTTCAATCAAAGAAAATATTCTTAGTCAAACTTTATGAAGATAGAAGTAAAAGTATTAAACGATTTGATATTCTAAATTTTAAATATTCAATGCAGGATTCAGATACTTATGCAATAGCAGGCATTGTATTCGATACCTATCTGTTAAATCAAGAAAAATGGATTAAAGTACTTCAGTTAGGTACTACCAAGAATGATTTGTCAAACTTAAAGCGAAATCTAGTTTATAAAGTTACTGAGCCTGACAAAATACAAGAATTATCTAATTCACTTAGAATAAAAAAATTTGTTGGCGTGGTGATTGAAAAATCAACTATTGGCTCTATAAGATTTGAATATTCAAAACAAACTGACGATATTCAGGAAGGCGATTTATTGGAACTTAAAGTAGGCAGTCATAGACTATTTTATCAGGTAATCAGTGGAACAACAGAACTTGAAAAATTAGAAAATAAAAATGAGACGGGATTTATCGAAGGAGAAGCAATTCAATTAGGAGAATGGCAAAATGACCTTCTGTCTTTCCAAAAGTTTGGATGGCTCCCATCGATTAATACCCCTATTTTCAAGGCTGACACAAGTGATATTCAAGTAGAACAATATGCCTATCCCGATTTTGAATTAGGTTCAATTCCGAATACACAACTTCCATCAGTAATAAATTTACATGATGCTATTAGCCATCATACAGCTTTAATAGGTGTTACAGGTTCAGGTAAATCTTTTCTCGCAAGAGAGATTATTGACCAATTAAAAACTGATACTAAAGTCATTTGTATTGACTTCACAGGAGAATGGAAAAAGAAACAGCAATTGACCTCACTCACCAATGCTAACTTGGATACATTTTTGGCTGCCGAAGACGACTCAATTGGGCTAGTTGAACTTCCTTCTGTGAGTAATACCGCAGGTGTAATACAATCCACAGAAAACTTTATTAGTCTTATTTTTTCTAAGGCAAAAGAGGCCTATGAAGCTAATACTCCAATGCGGATATGCTTAGTACTTGAAGAAGCACACACGATAGTTCCTGAAGGAAATTTTCTTGGTGTAAATGACTGGGACAGCAAAACAGTAGTCAATAAAATGGGACAGGTAGCCTTGCAAGGGCGCAAATATGGTGTTGGCCTTCTAGTTATTGCTCAAAGGACTGCAAACGTATCGAAAACAATCCTTACTCAATGTAATACTATCATATGCTACCAGGCTTTTGACGAGACTAGTTTTAACTTCTTAGGTAATTATGTAGGTAAAGACTTGGTTAAAACATTGCCTAATTTGAAAACCTATCATGCAATAGTGACAGGTAAAGCGATACGGTCAAACTTACCTATGATAGTAAATTTAGAAAGAGTAATTGAATAAAATAAAGCACGAAAGTACAACAATGCATAAAAATAATAGCCGAAATAGCAGTAGGTTCAAGGGTTTCAGCCCGCTTCATCTGTCTTGTAACTTGACAGGTTTGAAGTCCGCAATCGCCTACTTTTCATATACTAACCGTTAACAACAAGGCGATTGCAAAACACAAAACTCCAGGTTGCAATAAAACTTAAATAAGGACATCTCTTATTTAAGTTTTATTGTATTTTCTTAAATAACAGGTATCTTTGTTTAAAATAATCGGAATGAAGCAATATAAATCTGGACAGTACATTAGCCAAGGCTACTATAAGAGTTTTCAACCTACATTTATCAACCAACAATTGTACGTTGATAATATGGAGGTGTTGCAGTTATTGAGTCAAGCTGACCGAGAATTAGGCAGGCTCGACATGTACTCAAAGTATATTCCAAATATCGACCTATTTATTAGTATGCACCTCCTTAAAGAAGCCACTCAAAGTAGCCGAATTGAAGGAACTCAGACCAATATGGAAGAGGCTTTATTGGAAAAAGAAGACATTCCTCTGGATAAAAGAGATGACTGGGAAGAAGTCCAGAATTATACGAAAGCAATGGAATGGGCTATAAAGGAATTGGATAAACTCCCTTTTTCTTCACGGTTAATTCGTGAAACTCATAAAGTCCTACTTCAAGGAGTTAGGGGAGAGCGAAAACAACCCGGTGAATTCAGAAATAGTCAGAATTGGATAGGTGGAGCAACTATTAATGATGCTATTTATATTCCTCCAGTTCATACTTCTGTACCTGAATTAATGAGCGATATTGAGAAGTTTCTTTACAACGAAGAAGTTTTCATACCCGAATTACTTAAAATAGGTCTTGTCCATTACCAATTTGAAACGATTCACCCATTTCTCGATGGGAATGGTAGGGTTGGCAGGTTACTTATTCCATTATATTTGGTTAACAAAGGAATATTAAAGAGACCAATTCTGTATCTATCTGACTTTTTTGAGAAAAACAGAAAGTTATATTACGAAAACTTAATGCTGGTAAGAGAAAAAAACAATCTTTCACAATGGTTCAAGTTCTTTTTGGTTGGAATAATTGAAACCACAAAGAATGGAATAACGACTTTTGACAATATTCTCCAATTACAAAAACAGGTTGAAACAAGCATTCAAAAATTAGGTAGTAGAGCAGTAAATGCAAAAAAGATAGTTGATTATTTGTATAATCGCCCAATGATAAATGCAGAAAAAGTGAATGAAATTGCTGGAATATCTTTGCCTTCAGCGTATAAGTTAATAGTTGAATTAGAAAAACTTGATATTTTAAAAGAGGTAACAGGAAATCAGCGAGGTAGAGTGTATGTATTTGACAATTACTTAAGACTTTTCGCATAATTAAGCCCTACCTCGGCGAAGTTTCCAGACTTCGTCGTTGATAGCAGCCCCTACTTTTATAACCCTTAACCACGTTAGCAATAAGCTGTTTGGCTAATATTTTGACTACACGTTTTTCTTCCCGTCATTGCGAGGAGCGTTCTTTGCGACGAAGCAATCTTTTATTATGAACTTTCCCTTCAACAGATTTCTTCGTCGTTCCTCCTTGCAATGTCGTGGTTTTATTATCGTCATTGCATTACCTATGAGATTGATGGCAAAAATTTGTATATTTATAGGGAGTCAGTAGTTAATGCTGTTTAGTTAAGCGAATTAAAGCCTACTATTCAATTATAACTGCCCCTTCGACTTCGTTCAGGGTAACGGTCAGGCAGCGCGAAGTCGATGACTTGAGCCTTAATTAAGCGATATTGAATCAGCAGCATTAACGTGTCAATTACTCTTTTCAGAAAGGTTGAAAGGTAGTTGTTAAACCTAAAAATCTAAAACTTCTACTAGGCCCAAGCGCATAAAATTAATTAATCAAATCAATATGAAAATAAGAAAAGCAAACCTTAACGACATAGAGCAAGTTACAAAATATGGCATTGCTTTATTAGAACAACATTCTCATTTCGACCCTTATTTTACTCCAACAAAAACTGCGGATAAAGTATATCGAAATTTTCTTGAAAAAAGCCTGATTGCAGATGATAGGCTTCTTTTAGTTGCTGAAAAGAATGGTAAGTTAATTGGTTATGCTGCAGCAGAAATCCAAGCAAGATCGCCCATATTCCAAATTACTAAGAATGGGTATATAAACGATGTATTTGTAGAACCGGAATATCGAAAACTTGGTATAGCCAGAAAGTTCTTGACAGAACTTAAAGGGTGGTTTCAGAGCAAAGATATAGATTACGTCGAATTGTCGGTACTTACCAAAAACGAGATTGGAAAAAAGGCATGGGCAAAATTTGGGTTTGATGCTTACGAAATTAAAGAAAGAGTAGAAATGATGAGTTTTAAAATCATATAACGTGTTGTGCCCTTGAATTTTTAATATTGGATGTTGGAAAAGGGAGATAACCTAATTTTTGCTTTCCAAAAATTAGGCATTTACAGATAAATCAATAGAATTTCCGAATAAATTCATATCAGTAAAAGAGTTGAGCGCCTGCCTAATCTCAAAACACTGTAAAAATGAACATAACCCGATTAAAACTAGGAAAGGCAGTAAACAAGTCTTATTCAAAAAACTTGAACTCTATATCATTGGGCATAACATGAACCGCTTTAAAATCATCAATTACCCTAATCTGATGCCCTATTCCTGGAGGTATAATAAAACTGTCTCCCTGCTTTAGTACATGATCGGTATCGGCCAATACCAGAACACATTCTCCTCCCAATAAAATTAGAACAGACTCAATGTTTGCAAGATGTTTAGGCAAGAGTTCACCTGCCTTTGCTTCCATCTGTTTGGCAGTAAACTGTTTTCCCATAGCCAATAACTTTACTTTGGGTTTGGTCACTTTTTTCATAGTATACTTTTTTATCGGTTCAATCCTCTTATTCGCTAAACAAAAACTTTATGGTGATGTTTTGTTTCTATTGAGAGTTGAATAGGCTGGAACATAAAAATCCAAATCCAAAAGCACACAAATACCCTCAATAAATCAAATATTATAAATATGAAACATAAGCATATATATGATGAAAACGGGAACCAGCTTTGTTGTACTCAAGAAGAGAAAATAAACCTTATTGCCGACCTGCAACTAAAAAATGAACACGAAGAAGATAGCTGTTGTGCTATCTCCGAGCCTGTTTTCGGAAGGACTAAAAATGAAGCACGCACAGCCGAAAATGCAAGCAGCCATTCAAGTGGTAACAGCATTACTTCAAAAATCTTTTTCCCCGCAATTGTTTCATTCGCACTGCTATCTGTTGCAATTGGACTTGACAATTTCTTTACCCAGCCTTGGTTTACGGGTTGGTTCAGGGTTTTTTGGTACACTTTGGCGTATGCGCCAGTGGGTTTTCCTGTTTTAATAGAAGCGTTCAAAAATATTTTTCAGGGCAAAGTTTTTTCCGAATTCTTTTTAATGTCTATTGCTACCATCGGAGCATTTGCCATTGGTCAATATCCCGAAGGCGTAGCGGTAATGCTATTTTACTCTATTGGCGAAGTGTTTCAAACATTGGCAGTTAAAAACGCCAAAACAAGCATCAAAACCTTGCTCGATCAACGACCCGATGAGGTAACTATTTTACTTAATAACCAACCTAAAATTGTTAAAGCCGAAAGTGTAAACATTGGCGATACCATACAGCTAAAATCGGGTGAGAAATTAGGGTTGGACGGGGAGTTGATTTCCAAATCGGCTTTATTTAATACCGCTGCACTTACAGGCGAAAGCAAGCCCGCCAGTAAAAGGAGTGGAGATGCGGTGTTGGCTGGGATGATAAACCTAAACACCGTTTCGCAGGTAAAAGTAACCACGGCATATACAGATAGTAAACTGAGCAAAATTTTGGAAATGGTGCAAAACGCCACTGCCCAAAAAGCACCTACAGAGCTATTTATAAGAAAATTTGCAAAGATTTACACGCCCATTGTTGTCTTTTTGGCCGTTCTTATTTGTGTTGTTCCTTACTTCTTTGTTGAAAACTATGATTTTAGCCAGTGGCTCTATAAATCATTGGTGTTCTTAGTTATTTCTTGCCCCTGCGCCCTAGTTATAAGTATTCCGTTAGGTTATTTCGGAGGAATTGGGGCAGCTAGCAGAAATGGTATCTTATTTAAGGGCAGTAATTTTTTAGACACTCTTGCAAATATTCAGAATGTAGTATTGGATAAAACGGGCACACTAACCGAAGGTGTTTTTGAAGTGCAGGAGGTGGTTTTAAAGCCCCATTTTTATAAAGATGAAATTTTACAAATGGTAAATGCTTTGGAAGGCCAAAGCACTCACCCCGTGGCAACGGCAATTCATAGTTATGTAGGTAAAATAGATTATTCAATAAAACTTACTGATATAGAGGAGGTATCGGGTCACGGACTAAAAGCATTTATAAGTGGGAAAGAGCTATTGGTGGGGAATTTTAAGCTGATGGATAAGCATTCTATAAAATACGACATTGATCCAACCACAATAGTTTACACAGTAATTGCCATAGCATACAATAAACAATTTGTAGGCTACTTAACCATTGCCGATAGCATTAAAGAGGATGCAAAAAGAACGGTAGATCAATTAAAAACGTTAGGAGTTAAAATCACAATGCTAAGCGGCGATAAAAGCAGCATCGTTAAATTTGTTTCAAATAAGCTGGGCATATCAAATGCCTTCGGTGATTTACTACCCGATGAAAAGCTGCAAAAAGTGAAGGAGATTATCGCCCAAAATGAAACTGTTGCGTTTGTAGGCGATGGTGTGAACGATGCCCCTGTTGTAGCGTTAAGCGATGTAGGTATTGCAATGGGAGGGCTCGGAAGCGATGCCACCATTGAAACGGCTGATGTGGTTATACAAGACGATAAGCCAAGTAAAATACCAATGGCAATAAATATAGGTAAACAAACTAAGCGAATTGTTTGGCAAAATATTTCGATGGCATTTGCTGTAAAAGTAGCCGTTTTAGCTTTAGGGGCATGGGGAATAGCAACAATGTGGGAGGCAGTTTTTGCCGATGTTGGTGTTGCTCTATTGGCAATACTAAACGCTGTACGAATTCAGAAAATGAAATTTGATCACTAGCAACGTTGGGCTAACGATATATGTAAGTTGTTGTTTTCTTTTGTCTGTATTAAATGTAGCCAAGTTTAAACACGTTGTTTTTGGTAAGCCTACAGAAAATATTGATTCTTTGTAGTGAACACCCTGTTGCTACTTTCAAAAAATGTATATTTACCGTTGAATTAACTAAAATTATATGTAAGTTTATATCTAACAAGTTGGTTGATATAATTCAAGGCATATTTAGTAACAGCCATACTCAGAGTCGGTTAGTGATATTAACTTCGTAATAACCAGTTACATATTTCTAGCAGAAGAAAAGTTTCAATATTTAAATTAAAGACATATTCTTTGTGTAAATGGAAGAGCCCTTTAAATATATTACGCTAATTACTTACGGCCTAATAGTAGCAACCTGGTTGTATATACTCCTTTTTTTTCTCCAGAAAATTCATCGGAAACAAAACCAAGATAAGCTACTGAATCTCTTACTACTTATTCTAATAATTGATGCCTTTAGGACAGTAATTGAAGGTGTTTACTTTGGCTTACGGCATGCCTCTCAAGAAGGATTTATTCCCATTAGTTTTTTTGATACACTAACAAAACCCGAATATGTTTTTCTCCCGAAGTTTGTAACATTTATAACCGGTGTACTGGTTCTGGTTATTGTATTGTACAGGTGGTTTCCCACTGAGATGAAACAAAAAATGGCCATTAAACATTTAATTAACACAAAAAATTCAGCGCTACTTAAGAAGAACCAAGAGTTAAAACAAGCCAAACAGAAGGCCGAAGAGAGTGACAAGCTAAAAACAGAGTTCCTCAATAATATGTCACATGAAATTCGAACTCCGATGAATGGTATAATAGGTTTTTCTAAATTATTAGACGACCCAGATATACCTTATGAGCGAAGGAAATACTATTCGGGAATTGTTGCAAGTAGCAGTCAGCAGTTACTTCGGATTATTGATGATATATTGGAGATTTCGAACCTAGAAATGAAGCAGGAAAAACTAAACGAAACGCTGTTCTGTTTAAATGATTGTTTGATGGATCTATTCTCTATTTTTAACCTAAAAGCCAAGGAAACAACCATTAATTTTACTCTTAAAAAGGAGCTAAGCGATAGCAAGAGTCATATTATCGCAGATAGAACAAAACTTAATAAAATATTGAGTAATCTGCTCGAAAATGCATTCCGATACACAGAAAGCGGGTTTATTGAAATGGGATATAATGTTGTAGGTAATAACCTTGTACTTTATGTAAAAGATTCAGGCATTGGAATATCGCCAGAAAACTATGAGCTAATTTTTAAACGCTTCTCTCAGGTTGAAAAAGAAATTTCACGAAAGTGGGGGGGACTAGGACTTGGTTTACCCATTTCAAAAGAGAATGTAAACTTAATGGGAGGGGATATTACTTTTGAATCGGAAAAAGGGAAAGGATCAACCTTCTATGTTACCATCCCTTATAAATGTTCGAAGAAAATGGTTGAGAACACTTCCGAAAATAGCCCTGCCCCAACAAATAAGATGAATTGCACAATACTTGTTGCAGAAGATGAGGAGGTGAACTTCCTATATATTGAAGCATTATTACATGAGGAAAGTGGAATGAACTGTAACCTTATTCGAGCAAAAAATGGGAAAGAGGCTGTTGAAATATGTATGAGCAGAAATGTTGATATCGTGTTAATGGACATTAAGATGCCTATAATGAATGGGTACGAGGCAACGGCAAAAATTAAATCGGTATTTCCAGATTTGCCCATTATAGCCCAAACAGCATATACTTCTGCACAAGATAAAGAGTTGGCCATAAAATATGGGTGTAACGACTTTATTTCAAAACCAATAGATAAGGACAAATTAATTGACATGATAGGTAAGCAATTGAATTTAAGTTGATTATCAATTTTGCTAACGAATGTACGTTGTTTCAAGAACGGTACTTACTTCTTAATAAATACAGGGCTAAACTTATTACTTTGCATTTTACAAAATTATATGTAATTTGATAGGATTAAAATTTTATATAAGATTACAGCAACCAACGAAAAATGAAAATCTCTATTTTAGTTGATAATACACCAGGTCCAAATACGTTGGCAGAGCACGGCTTATCATATTTTATTGAATATGAGGGCAATAAAATCCTCTTCGATACAGGGCAAACCGATTTATTCCTCCGTAATGCCGAGATAATGAATCTGGATATCAGGGATGTTCAGCAAATTGTTCTTAGCCACGGACACTACGACCATGGGAATGGGCTAAACTACATAAATGGGGGTAATTTAATTTGTCACCCTGCATGCTTTGCTAAGCGATACAGAAAAAACGGTGGCGCATACATTGGTCTTAAAAACGATGAGGAGAGCATCCGCGATAAGTTCACGCTTATCACAACCGCTCAGCCGCACGAATTATTCCAAGGGGCATATTTCCTCGGTGAAATACCTCGCATTACAGACTTTGAATCACAAACAACATCCTTTGTTTTTGATGATGAAACACCCGATTACGTAATGGACGATAGCGCTTTAGCGTTTAGAGTTAACAATGGTGTTTTTGTTATAACTGGGTGTGGTCATGCAGGCATTGTGAACACGCTCGAATACGCAAAAAAGGTAACTGGTCAACAAACTATTGCTGGAGTTATGGGAGGTTTTCATTTAAAGGAGAATAACCTACAAACGCAGAAAACAATTGAGTATTTAAAGAAAAATAACGTTAAACGCGTTTACCCATCGCATTGCACAGCAACCCACGTTATTGAAGAGTTTAGTAAGAGTTTTAAGGGTCCGCAAATTAAAACTGGCGACATACTCACCATTTTATAGCCCGAATAATTATTCCATCTTGTTTGAACCATTGAGTTACAATACGGTTTCTACTAAAAGGTAGGATGTAATTAGTTGATATTATCTACGCTTTACTATTAAACAACCAGCCTTTGCGATGATGCGGAAAACAAAACCCTGTCGTTGTTTTCTGCTAGTAATTGCAATCACAACATTTCGTCTTGGAAGAAGGAATGTTTTAGACAGGTATAAACTTCGAGAATGTACGAAGTGCGTTTAGCATTTTGACATCTCATTACTTTTAACTTTTCACTTTTCACTTTTCACTTTTCACTTTTCACTTATAACTTTTAACTCTTAACTCCCCCACAAAATGATAAACTTTACCGCCTCATACACCGACCATTACGAGTTAACAATGGCGTACGCCTATTTTGAAAAGGGCAGGCATAACGAAAGGGCAGTATTCGATTATTTTTTCAGAAAATTACCCTTCGACGGAGGCTATGCTATATTTGCAGGCTTAGATACTTTACTAAGTATTCTCGAGAATCTTCAATTCGATTCAAAAGATTTATCGTTCCTTAGCCAAGTAGGATTCAATGAGCGTTTTATCAATTACCTAAGGAATTTTAAGTTTACGGGCAACATCTACTCATGCCTTGAGGGTGAGGTGGTTTTTCCCACAATTCCCATTCTTCAGGTTGAGGGAAATATTATAGAAACACAAATTATTGAAACCATACTCCTGAATATACTTAATTTTCAAACGCTTATAGCAACAAAAGCAAGCAGAATGCGCCAGGTTGCTGGCAACAGGCAGCTAATAGATTTTGGACTACGACGTGCGCAAGGCGTTGGAGGCTACCACGCTACCAGAGCCGCCTACGTTGGCGGATTCAACTCAACAAGCAATGTTAGGGCTGGTCGCGATTTTGGTATTCCGGTTTCAGGAACTATGGCCCATTCGTTTATCCAAAGTTATGATGATGAGCTTACCGCTTTTCGAGATTATGCCCAAACACACCCAAATAATTGCATCTTGTTGGTTGATACATACAATACTCTCGAGAGTGGTTTGCCTAATGCAATTATAGTTGGTAACGAGATGGAGGCTAGGGGGCACAAACTTAAAGGCATTCGCCTTGATAGTGGCGACTTGGCCTACCTTGCTAAAAAAAGTAGAGAAATGCTCGACAATGTAGGGCTTACTGATGTTAAAATTGCGGCTTCAAATCAGCTTGACGAGATCATCATTAAGAGTTTACTGGAGCAGGATGCGCCAATTGATGTGTTTGGCGTGGGTACCAGCCTTGTTACTGGTCATCCAGATGCTGCGCTCGATGGTGTGTACAAACTTGCGTCCTTTAAAGGTGAACCCAGAATAAAAATTTCCGAAAATATTATTAAAACTACGCTGCCGGGCGAAAAGCAAGTTTACAGGTTCTCAAATTCCAATGGTCGCTGGATTGGCGCCGACGTTGTTGCGTTAATTGAAGAGAAGGACATTGAGATGATTTATCACCCATTTGACCCTCATAAAAAAACAGTTGTTAAAGGGCACGTCAAAACTCCTCTATTACAAAAGGTTATGGAGAGCGGTAGGCGAATTATCCCAAGCCAGCCCTTGAGCGAAACTTACTTATACTCCAGTAAGAGGCTGTCGCATCTGCCTGATGAGTATAAGCGGTTTAATAATCCGCATATTTATAAGGTTGGAATTAGTGAGCAACTCAGAAAACAAAGAGATGCTCTTATTATTTCACATAAAAATAAGTAGCTAGTTTAGTTTAAAATAATTGAACTCGCATATAAACTATGGTAATCTACAGTAAGTGTGCTATGATTTTGATGTACCATACCTTACGTTTAAAATTAATAAATACATATAATGAAAACTCTTGTTATAGTTGATGTTCAAAATGATTTTATGCCCGGTGGGTCTTTAGCAATAAAAAATGGCCATACCATTGTCCCACTGATTAATAGCATACAAAATAAATTTGATTTGGTTGTTGCCACTCAAGATTGGCACCCACCAACCCACGCCAGCTTTGCCAGTAATCACGCCAATAAAAAGTTGTTTGATACAATAAAAATTAATGGGTTAGAGCAAGTCCTTTGGCCAAACCACTGTGTACAAGGAACATTTGGCGCTGAGTTTCATAGCGGTTTAAAGACCGATAAAATTGCCGCCGTTTTTAGAAAAGGGATGAATGTTGAAATTGATAGCTACAGCGGATTTTACGATAACGGACACTTAAAAAGCACTGGGTTAGCGGGTTATTTAAAAGAGTTAAGAGCTAAGAACCTATACTTTTGTGGATTAGCAGCCGATATATGCGTCTATTTCTCAGTGCTTGATGCGCTAAAAGAAGGATTTAGCGCCACAATGATTGAGGATGCGTCACGCCCGTTGAGCGAGCCTGACTTTGTGGAAATAAAAAAGGAGTTAATAGCCAAAGGAGCCAACATTATTAGCAGTAGCGAGCTTTAGTTTCTTTGAAATTACATTTCAAGAAAAACAATCATTAAGTTTAAAAGTGTGAAGAATACCAGTTGGGATACAAAAGCCAATACTACCAAAGGGTTTTGAGACTTTTTTACGTATCGTGCCAAAAGCATAATTAGGGGGAATGAAATAATATACCAAGCAATATAATTTTGTAGTGGGGGCGTTGTGGTTGTTCCCCAACTCCACATTCCTAATCGAACGGCAACAGGCTCAAGCAAAATATCATAAATTACCATAAGAAATGCCCCAGCAAACCCTAAACGCCAAATATTGCTTATTTTCGGACGAAGTATCATAGTAATTAGGTAAACTGATATTATCCAGTTTATTAGCATAGCAAAGGGGGTTCCAATAATTTTAACCCCCAGCGATGCCCCATAGGTATAATCACCAAAAACTACTCCCGTATTTGTACCAATGGCTTCGGCAACCCAGCCAATAACCCCAACAGCTATAAGTGCCGCAGCAAATTTCAGAGTAAATGGCTTATGAAAAAGTAAAACTAGCAATAGGGTTAGCGTGGTAAATACCCAACTTAATTGAAAAACAGTAGGGTTGTGGCGCATCATCCAAAGCCCAGGAATTGAAATTCCGTAACCAATAACTATTAAAAGCTTGGCTAGTAATACTTTATGCTTATTTACAAACGATATCATACTAAATTGGTTTTATATAGTTATCAACTATTTTTGCCGAGGCAAGGCAAAGGGGTATTCCGCCACCGGGGTGTACGCTGCCTCCAACAAAATATAGGCCTTTTAAATTTTTTGAACGGTTTGGGTGCCGGCTAAAAGCTGCAAATCGGTTGTTCGAACTTATACCGTAGAGTGCACCGCGGTATGAACCAGTTTTTTGCTCAATCTGCGGAGGATTTAGCGTTTCCTCGCACACAATAAGAGGCTCAATATCAATGTTAAGCTCTTTCTTTATTTTCGAAAAAATGTTTCGCTTGGTTCGGGTAGTAATTTCGTGCCAATCTTGCCCACTATCGTACGGTACATTTACCATTACAAACCAGTTTTCGTGCATTGCGGGTGCATCGGTAGGCACGGCTTTACTGCTTATAAAAATGTATACAGTAGGATCGTTCGATATGTTTTTCTGCTCAAGAACTTTGAATTCTTCGCCATAATTCTCACTAAATAAAATATTATGCACATCAAGCTTAGGGTGTGTGCCTTTTATGCCCCAGTAAAAAATTAGTGCCGATGATGAGGGCTCTTGCATTTTGTAGAACTGGCTTAGTTTACGTTCGGGCATCTGATTTGGGTATGCAGTAAAAATATCGGTGTTATTTACTACAATATCAAAGTTGTCGGCTAAACCATTCGCCTTAATGCCAGTTACTTTGCCGTGCTTGTACTCTATCCGTTGAGCAGGACAACCTAGTTCAAAGTTTACACCAAGCTTTTGTGCCAATGAAAACATCGATTTGGCGATGGAGTACATTCCCTGCTCAGGAAAGTAGGCTCCTATATTGTGCTCAAGGTGCGGAATAATGGTTAGCGTGCCGGGTGCTTTGTAGGGATTTGAACCATTGTAGGTGGCAAAGCGGTTAAAAAGTTGTATAGTTTCTTTTTGTAGGAAACTTCTGCGGTTCACCTTGTGCATGGTTTCAAACGCTTTAAGCTTCTTAAAATTCATTCCAATCTGTTTCGCTTCGTCCGACTTAAAGCCTTTCCAAGTAGGAAAAGGGCTAAACATAAACATATTAGATGTTAGCTGGTATAGCTCTTTGCACTCGTTTAGGTATTGTTCAATATTTGCAGCTGGCTCGTTCAGCACCTGCTCGGCTTCCTGGGCAAATCGTATTGGATCCGACCACGAGTTTAGCACTTTACCGTTCGGGTAAAAATATCGGGTAACATTTTCTAACTTTTTATACCTAAATGTATTTGAATCCTTTTCGCCAGCAATGCTAAAAAGTTCATCAACTAAGCTAGGCAGGGTAAACAGTGAAGGGCCCGTATCGAAACGAAAATCGCCCATTCGGAGTTCATTTAGCTTTCCGCCAATAGTATCTGATTGTTCAAAAACGGTAACCTTGTATCCCTTAGTTGATAGCCTTATGGCCGTTGCAAGCCCTCCAACACCCGAACCAATTATTCCTGCTTTCAATTTTGTATGGTTTTATAGAGCAAACTTAGTTAATAACATCGAATTACACCTTTTTGTTCCAATGCAAAACCTCGTTACTATCCTTAATAATTTTATTGTTATCGAGTAGCCACCGAATTACTCTAGTTGATTTTTCTGTAGGAAATTTTATGGAATCAACCAGAGGCTCAAGCAGCTTACCTTCTGTTAGTATGGATGCTTTTATCTGTTCAAGAATTTGATCAAATTGGTACTTACTCATATCTAACTCATTGCGCGAAGTACAAACATCACATTTTCCGCAGCGTGTGGCTGTGGTTTCGCCAAAATACTCAAGTAACGACATGCTACGGCATTTTGCAGTCCCCGAGGCGTACTCGACCATTGCATTAACTCTCTTAAGGTATCGTTCTTTTCTTGCGTGGTAATTTTCAGGACTTATTCTGAGGTTCTTATCGTCCAGCCTTTCCTCAGTAAATATAATAAGGGGCGTTTTTTTTCGGGGTATGTAGTTTATTACTTTTGCTCTGCTCAATTTTATCAAATTATCAGTTACGGTTCTAAAGGGTAGGTTGCTGATTCGGGCAAGGTGTGTTTCATCAATTTTAATGTAACTACTAAAGAGACCCGCATAATTGCGAAGCAAAATCTTTATAAAAGGGTCAATGTCGGCGTGGGCAACCTGATATTTATATAGCTCGTTTTTTTCTGTAATAACCATAATTCGGCTGGGATTATCAAGCTCGTCTGTTAGTTCAATATAGCCTTCGAGTTCTAAAAATTTAAGCGAGCTGTATGCCCTTGAAAAGTTAAACTTGTATGCCGTTGCAAACTCAATTAGGTTGAAATCGTAAACCTCATCTTTTCCTGCACCTATGGATATTCCTAGAAATGAGCATAGGGCATGGTAGCAACGTTTTATTTCTTCGGGTTCGGGAAACGATGTTTGTACTCGCTTGTCAATTTTTGCTTTATCCGAGTTGTTGTACAGTAAAATGGCGTAGGCTAATTTGCCATCGCGCCCGCCGCGCCCAGCTTCCTGAAAATATGCTTCTGGCGAATCGGGTAAATCCATATGTACAACAAAGCGTACATCGGGCTTGTCAATACCCATTCCAAAGGCATTGGTCGATACAATTATGCGGGTTCGGTCGTTTTGCCAGTCGTCCTGCTTAGCACTGCGAATCTCCGACGTTAAGCCAGCGTGGTAGTAATCTGCGCTAATACCTTCTTTCTGAAGCATTTGTGCAATCTCTTTAGTCTTTAGCCTATTTCGAACATAAATAACACCACTTCCGGGCAGTCCGTTTACAATTTTAAACAGATGCTTATTTTTATCCTCAATATCCCGCACTAGGTATACTAGGTTTTTCCGCTCAAAGCTCATCTTAACAACGTGCTTTTGCTTAAAACCCAACTTCTCCTGAATGTCGTCAACAACCTCGGGGGTTGCTGTGGCGGTTACGGCTAAAAACGGAACGGTGGGCAGCTGCTCCCTAAGCTCAGATACTTTAAGGTATGATGGTCTGAAGTCGTAACCCCACTGCGATATACAGTGCGACTCATCAATTGCCACAAGGTTAATATTCATTTTTTGTAGCCTAACCTTAAAAAGCTCGGTGTTTAAACGCTCGGGCGATAGGTAAAGAAATTTTATATTTCCATAGGCGCAATTGTCTAGCGTAATTTCAATCTCGTGCCGTGTCATGCCCGAATGTAAGGCCACAGCCTTTATTCCTCGTTTTTTTAAGTTTTCAACCTGGTCTTTCATCAGTGCAATTAATGGGGTAACCACAAGGCATAAACCCTCCTTGGCCAGCGCTGGAATTTGGAAGGTTATTGATTTCCCTCCACCGGTTGGCATTAGCGCCAGCGTGTCAATTCCCGCGTAAACCGATTCAATTACCTCAAGCTGGATAGCCCTAAATGAGGAAAATCCCCAGTATTGGAATAGTATTTTTTCAAACTGATTCAAGTTACACAAATTGATTTACACAAATGTAATCTCAATTTGTTACTATGCCAAGCGGTACAAAGTGAAAACAATCACTTTGTTAATCAGTTTTTTTTGTAACTTGGCAAGCGAAAAAACAAAACCAAACGCCATGTCATTTATAAAAGAAAGAGTTGTAACAGAGGGACTTACATTTGATGATGTTTTATTAGTTCCCGACTATTCTGAAGTTTTACCCCGCGATGTAGACATTTCAACAATGTTTTCAAGAAATATTTCAATAAATACCCCCATTATTTCGGCAGCAATGGACACCGTTACCGAATCGGCTGTAGCTATCGCAATAGCTCGCGAGGGAGGTATAGGTGTTGTGCATAAAAATATGTCGATTGAGGCACAGGTAAATCAGGTGCGCATTGTAAAACGAGCCGAGAGCGGAATGATATACGATCCGGTTACTATTGGGCCCGAAGCCACTGTTGGAGATGCACTTAAGTTGATGAAAGAGTATAAAATTGGAGGAATACCCGTTGTTAATACTGAGCGTGTTTTAATTGGTATAGTTACCAATCGCGACCTACGATTTAAGCGCGATTTTTCTGAACCCATAAAAACCGTAATGACCTCAGAGGGGCTTATTACAATCACAAGAACAATTAATCTAGAAGAGGCTGAGGCAATTTTACAAGAGTATAAAATTGAAAAACTGCCTGTGGTTGATGAGAATTATAAGCTGGCTGGTTTATTAACATATAAAGATATTACCAAGGCAAAAGACAACCCGTTAGCGTGTAAAGATTCCAAAGGCAGGCTTAGGGTTGCAGCTGGCATTGGGGTTACCAATGATACTCTCGAAAGGATTAGCGCACTGGTACAAGCTAAGGTCGATGCAATTGTTATTGATACTGCCCACGGCCATTCGCGTGGTGTTATCGAGATGCTTAAAAAGGTAAAAAAAGAATTTCCGGGATTAGAGGTGGTTGTGGGGAATATTGCCACAGCCGAAGCAGCCCTCGAACTGGTTAAGGCTGGTGTTGATGGTGTAAAGGTTGGTATTGGTCCTGGCTCAATATGTACAACACGGGTTATAGCAGGTGTTGGCGTACCCCAGCTGAATGCCGTTTATGATGTGGCTAAGGCGCTTAAAGGAACGGGTATACCCATTATTGCCGATGGCGGAATTCGTTACTCTGGCGATATAGTGAAAGCACTTGCAGCGGGCGCCGACTCAATTATGGCAGGTTCTATGTTTGCTGGGGTTGACGAATCACCCGGTGAGACCATAATATATAACGGACGAAAATTTAAGTCCTACCGTGGTATGGGCTCGTTAGAGGCAATGCAGCAGGGATCAAAAGACAGGTATTTTCAGGATGTTGAAGATGATATTCAGAAACTTGTACCCGAAGGAATTGTTGCCCGTGTACCTTATAAAGGAACCCTGAAAGAGGTTCTTTACCAAATGATTGGTGGTCTTAGGGCGGGTATGGGCTACTGCGGCGCACCTACAATTGAAAAACTGAAACAGGCAAAGTTTGTTAGAATAACCAATGCTGGTATTGCCGAAAGCCATCCTCATGATGTGGCCATTACTCGCGAAGCACCAAACTATAGCAGGGGGTAACCTGTTTAATTGATTTTAACCGATAAGAACTATACTATGAAGCGTACTTATTTTATACTTACAATTTGCTTTTTGCTAAGCAGCTACTTGTCGGCTCAAAACAACAATGATATTTTACTTACCATAGGTAATGAGTCGGTTAGCAGGTACGAGTTTGAACAAATCTACCTAAAGAATAACCAAATGATTGCCGATGCTGATAAGAAAAGCGTCGACGAATATTTGGATATGTTTATTGTTTATAAACTGAAAGTTGCCGAAGCTATGTCGGAAGGACTTAATAAAACCGATGAGTTTAAGCAAGAGTATACCAGCTATCGAAACCAGCTGTTGCAACCTCAGCTAGTCGATAAGGATGAGGAACAAAGACTACTGCGGGAGGCTTACCAGCGAGCAAAGGTTGAGGTTAATGCAAGCCATATTCTTATTACGGTGCCCGAAGATGCTTCGCCTGATGATACCCTTATGCTTTATAATAAAACGATGAGCATCCGTAAAAGGGTTCTTGAAACGGCTGACTTTGGGGCGGTTGCTCGCGCTACTAGCGATGATCCCTCCGTGAAAATGAATGGTGGAAACTTAGGGTACTTCTCTGTTTTTCAAATGGTTTACCCTTTCGAGGATGCAGCCTATAGAACTCCAATCGATTCAGTATCGTTACCTATCAGAAGTAGATTTGGATACCACCTTGTAAAGGTAAATGGTAGGCGTCCTTCTGCTGGGCAAGTTAAAACTGCCCATATAATGATATCTTCACCAGCCAACGATTCTCCAGAGAGTGCCGAGCGGGCAAAACAGCTAATTGATTCAATTTATATGCGGGTTCGCACCAACGAGGATTTTACCCTACTTGCGCAAAATTTTAGTCAAGATCCAGGAACTGCGAGTAAAGGTGGTGAATTGCCATGGTTTGGTATGAGGCAGATGCCCCCCGAGTTCGAAAAAGCAGCATTTGCCCTAGCTAAGCCTGGCGACTTTAGTAAACCCGTTAAAACCCAATTTGGCTGGCATATTATTAAACTATTAGAAGAGCGTAAGGTTAGCACCTTTGAAGAGATGATGCCTGAATTAAAGGCGCGTTTAGCACGTGATGAGCGAAGCAAAGTTCCACAAGAAAAATTTGTGAGCAGGTTAAAGATTGAAAACAACTTTATTGTTGATTCTAACGCTCTGAATACGATGAAATTTGTTTTAGACTCTAGCTATTACGAAGGCAATTGGAAGTTACCAAAGTATTATAGAAATCAATTTTTATTCGCGTTTGCCAATAAAAAATATACTTTGTCCGACCTGGCCGACCGCATAAATATGCAGCAACAGAAATTTACAAACCAGCATTTTGCTCTTATAGTTGAAAATTCATTCGATGAAATGGTTAAAAGCGTTGCCATTGCTTTTGAGCAGAATAAACTTTTGGCAGAAAATAGTGAAATAAAATACTTGCTTAAGGAGTACCATGATGGAATTTTGCTTTTTGCTATTATGGACATAAATGTATGGTCAAAATCAACCCAAGATCACGAAGGGCAGAAGAAATTTTACAATGATAATATCCATAATTACTCATGGTCTGAAAGAATTTACGGACAGCTATTTACCTCGCACAAAGAAAAAAACCTTAAAAAAGCACGAAAATTAGTAAAATCAAGAAAAGGAAGAAACTTAACCATTGATGAGCTTGCGAGAAAAGGTGTAGGCAAAAAAGACACCCTTTTTAAAGTTGACAAAATCGCCGTAGTGCCTGATAACAAAATGGTTAAAGGATTCGAATCATGGAGTCATTCAATATCTGATATTCATTCACAAGGTAATAGTTATTACTTTGTCCGATTTTTAAATGAAGTTAAAGATGATCCAAAACCCATTGAAGAGGTTAGGGGGCAGCTAATTGCCGACTATCAAGCGTTTTTGGAGCAGCAATGGGTTGAACAACTTAGACAAAAATTTACGGTCACTATTAACAAGCCTGTTTATCAACAAGTAATTTCTAACCTTAATTAGCTTTACACCTTAAATAATTTTATGAACCTTTGCGTTCTCTATACTTAAGGTAATGTGCAATTATAATTTATTTTTCAGCTGATGCAATATTTAGTTAAGCCTATTGTAGTAATAATTTTAGCAATGTCTCTACTTGCGGGTTGCTTGAGAAACGATGCAGACAATAGTAAGGTAGTTGCCAATGTGTATGGAAAAAAATTACACCTCTCTGAACTTGATGATATTTTCCCCATCAACCTCACGAAGGAGGATAGTCTTCAATTGATAAAAGGGTACGTTGATAGGTGGGTACGAAAACAGCTTATGTTAAATAGAGCTGAAAAGAACTTAAGCGAGCAACAAAAAGATGTGTCAACCCAGATAGATGATTATCGTTCATCGTTGTTAATTTTTAAGTATGAGCAAGAGTATATCCGACAACGGTTAGATACAGTTATAGCACGAAGCGAAATAGTTGAGTTTTATAATGAGAACGCTTCAAACTTTATTCTTAACGAGGGTATTGTAAAGGCGCTGTTTATTAAGGTACGCTTAGACGACCAGAACTACGAGAAAATTAAGGGACTCTATAAATCTTCAAAAGAAGAGGATATTCAGGCCCTGGACAATGTTGCCTACCAGTTTGTTATTAAATACGATTATTTTAATGACCAATGGATTCCATTTTCGCAAATTCTAAAAGAATTACCCAACTCAGTTGGTAGCCCTGAGCAGTTTCTCCTACGAAATAAGAGTATTGAAATGAATGACGAGACTTTTGCCTACTTCGTTAACCTTCGAGACGTAATACATAAGGGAAACCAATCGCCTATTGAGTATGAGAACGAGAACATTAAGAGCATCATTCTTAATAAGCGGAAACAACGGCTGGTGCAAAATCTTGAAACGAACATATATAACGACGCAAGAAACTACAACCATTTTGAAATATTTCTAGATTAATATACTTTTTAAGTAATGAATAAAATTCCTATGAAATCGTATTTTTCCATTTCTTTCTTCTTACTGCTCTTTTTATCGTCAACAGTTGGTCGATCGCAATTTGTTGTTGATCAGGTGTTGGGTGTTGTTGGTAGCGAGAAAATTCTTTTGTCGGATATTGAGCAAGAGCATCTTAGGATGAAAATGCAGGGAACAGCCGAAGAGGGCGATATGAAGTGTAAGATACTTGAAGAACTTATGGTTCATAAAATGCTTTTACACCAAGCCGCTATTGATAGTATTGAGGTTACAGATAATGCCGTAGATGGAGAGCTGTCTAGAAGGTTAAAGTACTTTGTAAACCAGGTGGGCTCCGAGGCAGCACTTGAAAAGTATTTCAACAAAACAATTTACCAAATAAAGGTGGACCTACGTACTTCGATTAAGGAGGCCCTGCTGGCTCAGCAAATGCAAAGCAAAATTGTTGAAAGCGTTTTAGTAACCCCGTCCGCAGTTAAACGCTTTTTTCGTCAAATTCCACAGGACAGTTTGCCTACTATTCCTGAGCAGTATGAGGTGCGTCAAATAGTTTTAAACCCACCCGCCAGTGAGGATGCCAACTATGCGGTTCGCGAAAAACTACTCGGTATTCGTGAGCGAATACTAAAGGGTGAACGGTTTGCAACCCTTGCGGTTGCCTATTCCGAAGATAGAGCTTCGGCATCGCGCGGTGGCGAAATGGGGTTTATGCCTCGCGAAGGGTTGGTGAAATCGTTTTCCGATGTGGCATTTAGCCTCAAAGATGGACAGGTAAGCCAGATTGTTGAATCGGAGTTCGGGTTTCATATTATTCAAATGATTGAGCATAGGGGCGACGAGGTTAACGTTAGGCATATACTTGTAACACCAGAGTACACGCCAGATCAGCTAGCCAAAACTCAGAGTAAACTCGACAGTATTGCATCGCTAATTAAAAATGATTCGATTACTTTTGTACGTGCAGCGCAACGTTTTTCCGAAGACACAAAAACTCGCTTAAGCGGAGGTTTGCTAATTAATGGACAAACCAACACATCGCTCTTTGAGCGTGAGCACTTTGCCCCAGCCGACTACTACGTTATTCGCAATTTAAAACCTCTAGAGGTTAGCGCTCCTTTTGAATCGCGTAATGAGCACGCTAAAGTGGTTTATAAAATTGTAATGGTAACTCGCATAGTTCCCCAGCATAAGGCAAACCTTGAAGACGATTATGCGATAGTTCAGATGATGACTAAATCTCAGAGACAGCAAGAAGTGTTTCTCGATTGGGTTAAGTCGAAGGTGAAAGCAACTTATGTTCGCATAGACCCCTCGTACCTTAATTGCTCATTTGAAATGGAGGGATGGGTAAAGTAATTTGAAACTCCCTTAAAATGGCCATTATCCGTAAAATTGCTGTCTTACTATTCTTCTTGTCCTTACTGCAATTTCCTTTAGGCAATGCTTTTGCTCAGGCTAAGAGGGAGATTGTAATTGAGCGCGCCGATAATATGCGTAGCTTACACGTTAATGGTTTAAGTGTTAGGCGACTGCTAGGCAGCGTGGTGATAAGCCACGACGAAACAACTATTCACTGTGATAGCCTTTACGATTATGTTGGTCAGAATAGATTTGATGCATTTAGTAACGTTAAGGTTTTTCAGAAAACGGGTACCCTTTACGGCGATACTCTTATTTTTAATGGTGAAACAAAGAGTGGTAGGGTTAGAGGAAAAATTGTACGATTAGTTGATGAGGATGTTACGCTTGTTACACGGTTTCTAGACTTTGAAACCATAACGAATACGGCAAATTTTTTCGGTGGTGGAATCATCACTTCTTCAGATTCTGCCCGTTTTTCAAGCCTTAGGGGGACATTCTTCTCAAAAGAAAAGGTTATTCGGTTTGGAGGTAACGTAGCCTATTGCGATACATCTATCCTGCTGAACACCGACTCACTTGAGTACTACAATACACAAGAACTGATTAAGTTTTATGGTCCAACCCGAATTTATAACGATAGCAGCTACCTATTTTGCCAACTAGGTCAGTACAATAGGGAAACGCAAAACTCTGAATTTCATAACGAGGCTTTTATTGATAACGGAGAGCAGAAAGTTTTCGGAAACAATATTTTTTACGATTCAAATACAGGCGAGGCAAAGGTTATTGACAACGGATGCGTAATTGATACTACAAAAAAGATTACTATTTACGGTAATAACCTATATTTTAATCAAAAAACAGAATATACACAGGTTACCGAAAGCCCCTTAGCCGTCTTTACACAACAGAGCGACACATTGTATCTGCGTGCCGACAAGCTAAGCGGTTTGACAGTAAAAGACTCTTTAAAAGCCGATTCAACACAATACAACCTACTCACTGGTGTTGGTAATGTTCAATTCTTTCGAAACGATATGCAAGGAGTTTGCGATTCAATGGTGTACCATAGCGTTGACTCAATTATGTATATGCACCGCGAGCCCATTCTTTGGAACGAGAGCAATCAACTTTCTGCCGACGATGTGAATATTCAGTTTAAAAACCAGAATATTTCGCAAATGAATTTTAAAGGCTCCTCGTTCGTTGCATCGCAAGAAGATTCCACCCGATTTAACCAAATTAAGGGGCGCGAAATGACAGGGTTCTTTATTAAAGGAGTACTATCTAGGCTTGATATTAAGGGCAATGGCGAAACGGTGTACTTTATTCGCGATAAGGGAGAAATTGTTGGCGTAAACAAGGCCGTTAGTAGTAGCCTTTCTATAGGCATTCGAAATAATCAGGTTGCCAATATAATGTTTAGAGATAAACCCGTTGCAACACTCTTTCCTGTTGAGAAGGTTGAATTACAGGATGTTATGATCAGTGGCTTTGTGTGGCATAACAGTAAGAGACCAAAATCACCTCAGAGTATAATACCCGAAAATTTGAATTTATTGTTCTATGAACCCATTGAACAAAGGGCGAATAGCTATAGGGACTTGAAAACTCAACCAGCTTTTTCGCTTAATGAGATACCTTACTCGGTTCAGGGTAGTGCTAAAATAGATAAAAAGATAAATAAAAAAATAAATCCTGCCATTTCGTTGGAAAAGGCAGGAAATTCTAAGGTTGTTAGAAAGTTAGAGTAAATTAATACTCATCTTCGTTAAAAAAGAAGTCTTCCTTTGTGGGATAATCTGGCCAAATATCCTCAATACTTTCGTATATGTCTCCCTCATCTTCTAACTCTTGAAGGTTCTCTATTACCTCCAGTGGGGCTCCTGATCTTATACCAAAGTCAATAAGCTCATCCTTTGTTGCAGGCCATGGAGCATCCTCAAGTTTGGATGCTAATTCAAGTGTCCAATACATATGTAAATATTTAATTAATTGATTGTCAAACTGTTAAGCATTTTTGCTTTAATGCAAATATATAAAAAAACTAAATCAAACTCTCGCTATCCATGAAATTTGTTTAATTTTTAAATCTTTTGCCAATAAACGGGAGAAAGTAAAGAAAAAATCGCTCAGCCTGTTGATATATTTTATCAAATTTTCGGGTAGTGGCGACCCTTCATCAACTTTAATAGCTAAACGTTCGGCTCGTCGGCAAATTGTGCGTGCAACATGGCAAAGCGATACGGTTTGGTGCCCTCCAGGTAGCACAAACGAGTTAAGCGGTTCTAACTTACTATCCATATAGTCAATCTTCTGTTCTAAGAATTCAATATCGGTATATGGTATTTGCGGAATCTTAACCTTACAGTCATCACAATCAGCAGCCAGAATAGATGCGCAGGACATCAATCTGTCCAGTATTTCGGCCAGCACATCTTTCCACTCACTTGACATTTCTTGGTCGCGTAAAAGGGCTACAAAAGCCATTAGTTCATCAACAGTGCCATAAGCTTCTATGCGAGGGTGATTTTTGGGAACTCTTTTGCCCCCAATAAGCGAAGTGGTGCCCTTATCTCCGGTTTTAGTATATATCTTCATTGTGTTAGTATTGTTAAGTTATTTACTTCTTTAGGGTACTAATGCAGTTATTTCAAAATTGTTCAATTTGATTCTTAAAAAAATTAAAAGGTATAATAGCATTTTACCATTCATAAAAAAATCCTAGGTCGAGTTCAAGTGTACTGTACTTATGTTTAGCTAGATTAATCTCGATATCTTCCTTGTTTTGGGCTGTCCATTCGTAAGTTGTGCGAGTATAGTTAAGGGTACGATTGGATAGTTCGCATGCGGCTCTAAGTTTTAGCCCAACTTTCGAATTAAAAATGGAAAATAACCTATATCTCAGTTCAAATTCGGGAAAGATATATGGATTAAAATTTCGCTTTACTCGGTAGTCGTAAACTCTTCGATAGTTCCCATCTATCTCTTTTTGTGCAATGCGCGTTTCGAAATTATTTACCCACCTAAAGCCAGCGTGAACCCTAAGGTCAATGGTTAGGCCGTTTAGGTTATACTTAATTTCGGGTCCTAAAGCGAATCCTACGTTGTAGTTCCTTTTTTGCCAGTAGTTCGAGTCGGTACTGCCAAACATCCCTTCATCATTATCCCAATGGAATTGTGTTATTTCATTAATATACTCGGGGTAGCCTAAAAAACTAACACCAAATCCAAAAATATTCCAAGGTATGTGCGAGAACGAAACGTTTAGCTTTGTGGGTAGCAGATCGGAGTACAATCCAACAACAAGGTTTAAGTACGATTGCTGCTTAATTTTAAAGTTCCCGTTAAGTACTATGTAGGCGTAATTTCCAATAAACCCATCGGTATCTAAATAGTTTAAAAAATCGAGATTGGTACTGTTGGGTATGCGCTCGCACGATTTACCTTGCAGTCCCATACCAATGCCAATTTGGCTGTTGCTATTGTTTTGTGAGAGTGCTATTGTACTTATTAACAGGGTAAGTAGAAGTAGGGTGGTTGTTTTGGGCATAGAAGCATTATTGTAATTAAACAATACTTATGGTATTTGTGGTTTGTGAAATTTTAGTGCCGTTTGATAGGGTAATGTCTATGGTAAATTCGGCTTTACTGTTATCAACCGGAATTTTTAAGAATATTCTGAGTAAAATGCCGGGAATTTCGCTGGCGGTTATGTTCGCCAGGTTAATTATTTCGTTAAGTTCGTAGTAAAGATCTCCATTTGACCAGTTGCGATCAAAAGCTAAAAAAAGATTCGAAACATCGTCTCCTGCCTTAATGATATCGTTAATATCAAAATTTGTATAAATGTTGAAACTATGAATAGTTGGTTCGGGTATGTAATTCATTGAACAATCACACGACCACGCCTGCGCTGTTGAAAAACCTATGCTTGATTGCAGGGGCTTATTGTAGGCGTAGTTTTCTGTAAGTGTAGTGTCCGAAATAAGCACGTTAAAAGCCACAGCTGCCTTGTGCATTTCATCCTCTTCAGTGAATTGAGGGTAGGTTTGAGAGTTATCGATGTTGGTAATTTCAATAGAATTTATTGAATAGTAAAAAACCTCATCGCTACATTCACAATTTGGGAATAATATACAGCTCTGAACAATTTTTATAAGAGCAATTATTACAACAATATTTAGTGCTTTTAGCCACTTTTTCATTGGAGCAAGGTTTTGTTTGGTTTTATCTTAGAATGTTCAGGGTAACGGTCAGTATGAGCAAAGTCGAAGCCGACAAACTTAACTATACTACATTAAATCTACTATATTGATTAGTTTTTAAGGGTGCCGACAATAGTTTTTTATTACATTAAATTACTTCTTTAATGGCTTGTTCAATCTCATTTTTATTGTAAGGTTTCCTAAAACATTTTATAATTAGCCCTTCATCTAATGCCTCCCTAATTTCTTCGGTTAAATCAAAACCTGTTATCATATAGAAGCGTTTTTGAGGAAATTTATCTCTTGCTTGTCTAATAAACTCCAAACCATCCATCTTTGGCATTTTCATATCGCTTATTACCACTGAAATATTTGTATTGTTTTCAAGTATTTCAAGCCCAGTGAAACCATTATCAGCAATAAAAACACTGTAATTTTCGTTGAAGTTTATATCAAAAAGTTTTAGGTTAATTGACTCATCATCAACGTATAGTATTTTGATTTTGTTCTCCATTTTCTCTGTTTTTTAGTTATATGGCAATCTTATAGTAACTGTGGTTCCTACTCCTAATTCCGATTTAAATTCAATGGTACCTTTGTGCTCTGTAATAATTGAATAGGTTATCGAAAGGCCTAAACCCGTACCTTCACCAGGTGGTTTTGTTGTAAAGAAAGGGTTGGTTAATTGTTCAAGATACTTCTTTTCAATTCCACCTCCAGTATCTGTAATTTCGATAATTACATTAATCCCCTCGACTTTGGTTGCCACAACAATCCTCCCCTTGGCATTTATAGATTGTATTGAATTTGTTAGCACATTAAAAAAAGTTTGATGGAGTTTCCCCACGTTTCCCTTTATGTGTATTGTTTCTTGTGCATAATTCTTTTCAATACTAATCCTGTGCTTTGTTTTATTATTAAGTATAACAAAACAGTTCTCTAAAATAGAATGAATCTCGCAATCTTCATCCATATTTTCATTATAGCGGCTAAATTGATCCAATCCATGCACTATATTAGATATTCGCTCAATGCCAATATTCATACTACTAACTAAAAGTTCTGTTTTATCTGCCTCTAGGCTACCGTGTTTTTTAAAATAGTTAGCTAGGCCGTCGTAAGCACCCATTATAAAGTTTAGCGGATTATTTATTTCGTGAGCTATACCCGATGTTAACGTGCCTAACGATGCCATTTTATCAGCTTGAATTAATGACGCCTTAGTAGCCGTTAATTTCTTAATCGTTTCCTCAAGTTCTCTTGTCCGTATTTTAACAAGATCCTCCAGATGGTCCTTAAATTCTATGAGTCCGAGTTCTGCTTTTATCTGCGTTTCCGAGGCAAATATTAACCATCTTGAGATAATACCCGAGCTAAAAAACAGAACTATAAATAACAACCCGGTATACTCTTTTTCTGTTCCTATTGGATTAAATAATTGGTATAGCAGGGTAAAGGCACCCCAAATGAAAACCGAAGTGAGTAAGCTATATACAATAAGTTTACAATTGTTCTTTCTATATATGTTTGTTTCTAACTGTAATAATTTACGTAAATTGTTGGTTCGTAATAGAGATTCGCCAAATATTAAAACAATTATAAAAATAATAACGTTTTTGGTAAGAATAGTAAGAACCGTTTTATATGAAATATGCTCGCCCGTATAGTTGAGTGTCCATCTAAACACAAAAAGATATAAAAACAGGTATAACAGAACAAAAATTATCGTTGAGAAAACTGTTTTTCGCAACCTAGAGCCGTTATTATTAGAGTTTTCGCTATTAAATCCTATTAGTAAGTAGAAAAGTCCGTAAGCTATAATGTTTGGAATAAGGCCCCACCCATTTTCGGGCCATAATATAATGGGAATCCACATAGCACCAAAAATAGCCGAAACAATAGCCCCGCGCATACCGTAAGCTAGGCTTACAATAATTGGAAAGATTACTGACCAAGTTAAGGTAATGGTAGTAGTCTCAATTTTAAATTCGATGCTCAGTGTTGATAATACAAAACTTAAAATTCCGAAGATTGCAGATATTACAAACCATTTGCTTCTCATTACAATAATGGGGATTTAAAAAATGTCATTTAAATAAAAATTTAATTAAATTTCTCTTATAATGTCATCATAAATGATCATCCTAATTGCTGTCAACCATTAGGTTTGTCTAGGTGCTTTATGTCCTATTCTTTCTCTTATTTAGTATTGAGTTTAGTTTTCTCTTTTTAATTTTAAGTCATATCGCTACTCTTCATCACTTAAAATAACCTCTTGCTTTTCTGTAGGGTTGTGGTTAATCTCATCGGACTCAATCAGGCCGTCTCGTAATCGAATAATTCGGCGTGCGTGAAGCGCAATAGATTCTTCATGAGTTACTACTATTATGGTGTTTCCCTGTGCGTAAATATCTTCAAACAGATTCATAATATCCACAGATGTTTTTGAATCGAGGTTACCCGTTGGCTCATCGGCCAGAATGATTGAGGGATCGTTAACCAATGCTCTGGCAACAGCTACGCGTTGGCGCTGACCACCAGAGAGCTCATTGGGTCTATGAGACATCCTATCGGTAAGGCTAACCTTTTCCAGCGCTGCCTCGGATAGTTTAAGCCTTTCGGGTTTTGCTATTCCAGCGTATATTAGCGGTAGCATAACATTTTCGAGGGCCGAGTATCGGGGTAAAAGGTTGAATGTTTGGAAAACGAAGCCAATTTCTTTATTTCGAATTTCAGCAAGCTCGTCATCTTCAAGCGCGCTAACATCCGTATTATTAAGAACATATGTGCCCGAAGTGGGTGTGTCAAGGCAACCCAATATATTCATTAGGGTAGACTTTCCTGAACCCGACGGTCCCATAATGGCAACGTACTCATTTTCGAAAATTTGAAGTGATACACCATCTAGTGCTTTTACTATAACTGTACCAACTTTGTAGTACTTTTTAATGTTGTCTATGTTAATTAAAGTTCTCTTTGTCATAAAAAAATATGTTTGTTCTACAGTGTTTGACTTAGCTAATCTACTAAAAGTTTATCTTCATATGCTGTTTCTTTATCCCTTTCCGAAAAAATATAACGCCCATCGAGAATAGATCGATGCTAAGGCTAACATTTTGATGGTTGGCAATAACAGTCCATGCGTTGAACATCTCCTTGCTCCAGCGAATATCGTCGAAAACAAAAACAGTATTCTCATGCACATTCTCTGAGCATTGTTTGAAATATCGAAGCGTTGGCTCGGCTTTATGATTACCGTCGAAAAAAACCAGATCAACACTGGGCAGTGATTGCAAGGCTTCGCTTAATCCCAATTCAAAATCGCCCTCAATTATTTTAATATTCGGAAGGTCAAATAGGTCGAAAGAATTTTGAGCTACCTTAGTCCTTCGTAGGTCTCCCTCAAGGGTTACAACGTTAGCGTTGGGGTTTGAACTAGCTAGATACATAGTGCTTATTCCCACCGATGTGCCAATTTCTAAGATATTTATAGCGTTTGCCCATTTAGCCAAGCGATATAAAAAAGCTCCAGTTTTTTTCGATACCGAGGAGTTTTGAATAATCTTACTTAGCTTTTCAGGTTTTTTTTGATTTTTGCTTCCGGCGCCAAAATTGCTTGGGGCGAGTTCGATAGGTGTGTTTTCTTGCCAGTTTCTGAACCATTCAACCTCTCTTATTAGCTCAACGCTTTTACTTGAGCGCACTACTTTTCGGGCAAAATCATAAACGAATGGCGAGTGAATTCCATATCCTACAGCTGACTTTGCAGTGCACCTGAAGTAAATAAACTCTTGTGCTAGCCTAACGTTTTGTATAATGTTTGCCAATTTTATTGAAATATTTGTTGCTGCTAAAATAGCTTAAAATATTGTGTTTTGTTGCGTGTTTAACGTTTCTTATGCGCATTTAATATATCTCAAAATTTTTACTATACCTTGAAATTACTAGATTATTGCTTCCATTTTTTTACTTTTGCTGTATGGCAACAAATTTGTTAACCGACGTAATGTATTTGACTGGCGTTGGTCCTAAACGGGCCGATTTGCTAAAAGCTGAGTTGGGCATACATACCCTCGGCGATTTGCTTTACCACTTCCCGTTTAGATATGTTGATAGATCTAAATTTTATAAAATATCCGAAATCACCGATGACCTGCCATACATTCAGGTAGTAGGAAGGATTACACGTTTTCAAGAGGCTGGCGTAGGAGGTAAAAGAAGGCTCACAGCCTTTTTTAGCGATGGCACCGGAACAATGGAGTTGGTGTGGTTTAAAGGGCTTAAATGGGTATCTAAATCACTTAAGCCCAATGTAAACTATGTTGTTTTTGGAAAAGCGGCGCTTTTTAGCGGAAAGTTTAGCATTGTTCATCCCGAGGTTGAAGAGTTTAATCCTAATGCTATCAATGAGTACGTGCCGCTGCAAGCTGTTTATAATACTACCGAAAAGTTAAAGAGTGGGTATGTTAATGCTAAAACCATTCTTAAATTCCAGCAAAACCTCTCGGCTTTAATTGATGATATTGTTGTAGAAACCTTCCCTGCTTATCTTCTCGAAAAGTTAAAACTTATGACTTTAAGGGAAGCCCTTCGTAATATCCATTTCCCAACCTCTATAACTCTCTTAAAAAAGGCGGAGGCGAGGCTTAAGTTCGAAGAGTTTTTTTACGCACAGCTTAGTATGCTGTACAAAAAGTCGGTTCGCTACTTGAGGGTAAACGGCAATGTTTTTGCCGTTGTGGGTGAAACGTTTAACCATTTTTATTCGCAAAACCTACCTTTTGAACTTACTGGCGCACAAAAACGAGTTGTTAGAGAAATTAGGCGCGATATGGGATCGGGAAAGCAGATGAACCGGCTTTTACAGGGCGATGTGGGTAGCGGAAAAACGTTGGTTGCGCTTATGGCTATGCTTATTGCTGTTGATAATAATTATCAAGCGTGTATAATGGCGCCAACCGAAATTTTGGCCAATCAGCATTTCGAAACAATTATAGATTTGCTAAAGGGAACAGGGGTTAAGGTTGGCTTACTTACTGGTAGCACCAAGCGTTCGGAAAGGAGCGTGCTACATTCGCAGCTCGAAAACGGCGAAATGCATTTGCTAATTGGCACCCACGCGCTTATTGAAGATGTGGTTCAGTTTAAAAACCTTGGTCTGGTTGTTATCGACGAGCAGCAGCGATTCGGTGTTGCCCAAAGGGCCAAACTGTGGGAGAAGAATGTGAATCCGCCGCACGTGCTGGTAATGACCGCAACTCCTATTCCCCGAACGTTGGCTATGACCCTTTATGGCGACCTTGAAATTAGTGTTATAGACGAGATGCCACCAGGTCGAAAACCCATTAAAACCTTACATTTTACTGACCAAAAACGTAACTTGGTTTTCGGACTTATGCGCGAGCAAATAAAGCAAGGCAGGCAGGTTTATGTTGTTTACCCATTAATAAATGAGTCTGAGAAGTTAGATTACAAAGATTTAATGGATGGGTACAATAGCATAAGTCGTGCATTTCCGCCACCTCAGTATGCCACCGTTGTGGTACACGGAAAAATGAAGGCTCAGGAAAAGGATGAGTCAATGCAGCTGTTTGCCAGTGGGAAAGCCCACATTATGGTAGCTACTACCGTTATTGAGGTTGGGGTTAACGTACCCAATGCAACGGTTATGGTTATTGAGAGCGCCGAGCGCTTTGGCCTGTCGCAATTACACCAGCTTAGGGGTAGGGTAGGGCGTGGTGCCGACGAGAGCCATTGTGTACTACTAACCGGTGTAAAACTCTCCAATGAGTCGCGTAAGCGAATGCAAACCATGGTGGCAACCAATGATGGGTTCGAAATTGCTGAGGTTGATATGCAAATCAGAGGACCCGGCGATTTGGAGGGTACACAGCAGAGCGGGGTACCTTTCGATTTTAAAATTGCATCGCTAAGTAAAGACGGGCAAATACTTCAGTACGCTCGACAAATTGCCAGCGATATTATTGATGAGGATGATAGACTTTCGCTCTCAAAAAATTCGATACTGAAAAATAATATCGAAAAACAGACGCAGGATAAAATTAATTTTGGTCAGATTAGCTAGAGTTCTTACAATTCAATTATTAGCCTGTTTTCTAATCAATAGGTGGAGCAATATTGTCAGGACTATTTATAAGTTCTAAAATTGATTTATGACTTAACCTGCTAATTCTTCTCTTTTCCGTTAATGCTTGCTTTTTTATCGAGTGTTCTTTTAGGTACATAAGTACCCAAGGACCCTTGTTAGCCGTAATATGGTTCATATCGTAATTGTGCAGTTCCAGTGTTTTATTGGGTTCGGTTGTGAATCCCTTAAAAAACATATCGTTCGATTGGCTATAAATGATATAAGTAAAATACATAAATAGGGAATATTATAAATATACTAAAAGAGACTTTGACAAAATTCTAGCAAGATTAAATACATAAACACACCAAATAACAAGCTATCAGATAAGTAGCATCTTTTAAGCTAGGGTTAAATACGCAATAATTTGTTTTATTTATTTCAGCAGGTAAATATATGTAATTTTTATTAATGGTACTTAGCTAGCCAAAGATTGGCTACGATTAAACATTGCTTTTACCAGAGCGTAACCTAAGATTTGGAGTTGATACATTTAACGTTGAAATATTATTCTTATAGCAATATGGGCAATTGCAAAGGGGGTGTTTCACTAGAATGTTTGCTAATTGAGCAATATGATTGTATCTCCTATATTATAATTTGACTTTACATCTTTTTTCATTTACCTTTGAATTGGTTTGGGATGCGTCCCGAACCTCCCAAAGGTGGGTATTGTACAAGCGGTACCCGCTTTTGCTTTAAAGTAGGGTTAATGCCAATAGTTTATGAGCCATGAGCAGAGGATTTGTTAAAGAGGACGATCAGCAAGAAATACCCATTGTACCCCCTAGGGCGCATTTGCCGGCAGGGGTGAGTAACTATGTTACACAAGCGGGAATGAACGAGCTACTTGCTGAAAAACAGGCGCTTATGGACGAGAGAGATAACCTAAGCAGCGACAACGAAAGTGAGAAGCAAATATCGTTGAATCATATCAATGCAAAGTTACAATTGCTCAATAGCAGAATTGCCGAAGCTAAAATAGTTAACCTAGACGATCAACCTCAGAATGAGGTGAGGTTTGGCGCATCTGTTACCCTAAGAATTGAGGCGACTAGTAGCATTCAAACCTTTCAAATAGTAGGCGTTGATGAGGCCGATGTTTCCAAAGGCAAAATATCATTCTTGTCTCCTTTAGCTCAAATATTGATAAATAAAGGTGTTGGCAATAAGGCAATCCTCAAACAAGCCAAAGAGAATCGTGTTTTCGAGATTCTGGGTATTGCTTATGGCGAAGTGTAATAGTGAGCCTTGGTTACCTTACTTCGATAATGCACCGTATAAAGTGCCCATACTAGAGTAATCTCAACTAAAAACAATGGGCTAAATTATATGCTTCTATCTTTTTATTGAATGTGGATTATAAAGAGTTAATTACATTCTTTAATTTTTCGCGTACTTCCTCCACAATTTTATTTAATTCTTTGTTTTCAACCGCTTGCATAGAGGCAACTGGGTCAACAGCGGCAACCTCAATTTTATTGTCGCTTAATTCCTGAACTATTACGTTACAGGGCAACATTGTCCCTATTTTATCTTCAACTTGAAGTGCTCTATGGGCAAAAGCGGGATTGCAAGCACCCAATATTTTATACTTTCTGAAATCAACATTTAGCTTGTTCTTAAATGTTTCATGAACAACAATCTCAGTCATTATACCGAAACCTTCTTTTTTTAGCGCTTGTACCACTAAATCTAGAGTGTTCTCAAAAGTTGAATTTAACGTTTTATTTATATAATATTTCATGGGTCTTATTGTTATTTGGTTTATACTATTTTAGCCTTTATTATTCTTTTAGCTTCGCCTAAATTAAAATGCTTAGTATCGAAATCTTGCTATAACAACAAGTAATTTATCTGCCTTGTTCATTCCCTCCAGATTTCGGGATTCATTATCAGGTTGATTGTTTTGTACTGTAAACGATTTGTAAAACCTTGTTTTGGGGGTGGGGGGGGGTGGAAGTTAAGGCGGCATTAACGGATGGGGGTTGATAAAGTGCAGGCGGTTGGAACATCGTCATCGTCCCACGATGAGGAAGCTGGATTGAAACGAGTAAGTTCCCTAATCCGCTGATAGCCTGTATTTTGTTAATCCTTGTTGTGGCCCGTAGTTAATTTTCGTCAATCAATTGTTTTTCTGAATTTTGAAATGGTTTCTTCAACGTGATTTAATTCAACTATCCATTCAAGTAAATCCTTATTCAGCCACTCAATTCCTTCAATAATTTCGTCCTTATATGAATTCAAAACATTTAAATTCCAAGTAATTGCTTCGTGATGAAAGATTCTATTTCTTAATTTTCTAATTCCGTTAAGTTTGGAGCTCATTGTTTTTCTTTTTCTTATATTTTTCGGACAATTTGGAAACGCTAATCTCAAGTTTTTCCATAAAGTCATTTCAAATTTTGTGTCAAACAATGATGTCCAAAATCCGAATGATAGTTCAGAAATTATTCTTCCTGGTGTTATTTCCTTTTTTTCAGAGTAGATATTTGTTCTTGCTTGTGATATTCTGTCAATTTGAAATCTAGTCGCAATTTTTACAAAATCCTTATTATCATACCATTCTTTATCATTAAATCTTTTAGTCAACTGATAATCAATAGAGTTTCTTAAACCAATCTCTAATACAGCTAGTAAAGGGTAAAAAGATTCAGATATAAGAATGTTGCTTTTATAATGAGCAATTGCTTTTGATAGGTCGTTCTTATGGTAATTCAAATAAGGTTCAAGTCTTTCTTTCGAAATTATTCTTTCAACTATTGCATTGTAGTCCATAAATGTATTATCTTTGCATTGTAGTCCCGGTGATTCCTCTCCCAGTTTTTATGCTGGTGATGAAGCCGGGTTTTTTGTTTTACATTATCAAATGTAATCTTTCCTTTTCAAATTTCTAATTCATTTTTCGTCTAAACGCACTATAGGAGCTCTGCAGGTGTGTCGTCCTACTATGGGCTACAACGGCTAAGGGTTGGTAAAGTGCAGGAGTTTGAAACGGTTCATTGTCCCACGCTACGAAACTACGAAAAAGCGAGAGCATTCCCTAATCCACTGTAAACCTGCATTTTATTAACCCCTTGTTACCCAACGTAATTTATTTTTCGATTAATTTCCAATCTTGCCACTTATTCTCAATTCCATGGCTTACATTAGTTTTTGGTGTTTGCTCTCTGTTGTTAATTAAAATAGATTCTAAACTAATCTTTTCTGTTAGATAATCTGACAATTCCTTTAATGTAAGTTCCCCTTTAGTTTCTTGAATTTTCTTTAACAAGTAATATGTAAACAAACCATGTTGTTGTTCTCTGTATGGCAACGAAGTTTGTTCACCGCTACTTGATGCGAAAACTGTTAAGTTACCTTTTAATAAATCTTCCTTTGGTCTAACCCTTACAGCCCTTGCCGAAAGTAATCCTTGTTCCCTACCACCGCCTGTAAAACAAGCATCAAGGAATACAATAACTTTTTCACTTGGGTGTTCTGTTAGTTTTGAATATACATCCTTAAGATTAATCGCTGAAGATAAATTTGAACCACTAACGTCAACAGGCATTAAGTAAGATTCTCGAGTGTTTTGGTCTGGTAAACCATGTCCTGCATAATAAAAATATAATGTTGCTTTCCCATCAGTTGATTTTGAAATGAGATTCATTTTGGTTAATGCTTGGCTAATTTGGCCATAAGTAGCATCTAATAGGAAAGTAATATTTCTTTCTGGAATCCCTAGTGTTTTTATAGAATAGTTCTTAAATGCACTTGCGTCATTACGTGCGAATTCAACATTCATTTCATTAGTTAAATCTGTTTGATATGATGCATAATCCTCATTACCAATAATTAAAGCAAAAGACAAGTCAGATATGTTTTTGTTTTCTGGGACATTCTTCCCTATGTCAGAAACAGGCATATATTTATATTTATCTTTTGATTTCTCAGCATATACAACTTGAGGTGTGTTTGATGATATATATTGTTGTTGAACTGGTTTATCTATGATAGGCATTAATTCATCCTCTATTAAAGAGAGTGAATTTTTATCTGATATTTTTTTAAGGGCTTTCTCGGGATTTTCTGGTGTACTGCGTAGTATTACAGCACCTTGTACTGGTCTAACTGAAACATAATAAGAATTACCTGATTTCACATTCAGTACAATACTGGCAGGCGGAATGCTGAGAAACTTGGCTGTTATTTTAATTTTCCCTTCACTATAAAGACTGTATTCAAGTTTTGAGTTGTTTGTTAATTCACAAATCCTATTGTCATTGAAATCAATACTAACAGTTACTAGAGAACCTATTATTCTCTTCTCTCTATAAACAAAAACTTTTGCTGGTAGCTTTGTTTGAGCATAACCGGAGATTCCAAAAAACAGAATTAAAAAAATGGTCATTAATTTTTTTCTTGATTTCATTTCTTTTATTTTCAGTTAGTTTATTTTACATGTTTATAATGGAAGTATTGTCATTATGTTGGGTAAC
>Ga0265293_10000671_pt1 | contig 79668 bp, 78 predicted proteins | sample Munlanlewell138R_FD_192505 | JGI IMG/M metagenome (GOLD analysis project Ga0265293, IMG submission 192505) | Leachate microbial communities from a municipal landfill in Southern Ontario, Canada - Leachate well 138R | ecosystem: Engineered > Solid waste > Landfill > Unclassified | place: Canada... | reverse complement strand
ATTTTAGTAGAAGCGATAAAAATGAAGCCAAAGCATGTATCTGTTCAAAGAGTAACAGCAGGAATAGATGACGACTCTCTTTTATCTCCCGAGTGGTGCAGAGATAAAAACACTCAAATCAAAAAAATTAACAAAGCACTCAAACCTCTAGGCATTAAATATTAGTGAACATAAAGTTTTGAGAAGTGAGAAACGCTGCTAAAATAAGGAGGATATTCAAAATATACTCTAAACCTTTGGGACTCTCCGGGTTTTAAATTTTTAGCTACTACAAACTCATGTATGACTTGTTGGGGTTTACTTCTATCGCTAAAGCTCCCTCCTGAAAAAAAGTCAAAAAAATTGCTTGGCTTAAAATATGAACCGCTCTTTACATTGCCACTGACATGTCCTTTGTTTACAAGTTTTATCTCAAAAATAACTTCCCCGATTTCATACTTTCCTTCGTTTTTCACTATCCCGCTGTACATTATCTCTTCTGTACTAAGGTTTCTTTTGTTTTCTAATTTGTAGAGTTTTGCCACTTTTGTATATTTATCTACTGCAAATATGCCAAATCCAGCTATAACAGCAAATAAAATAAAAAATAAAAAGATTATTTGTCTCTTAATTTTAGGGTTATTTTCCCTAAAAGCCAATAGTATGCCGCCTAGTAAAATAATAAATGCAACAACTACAATTCCGTAGTGCCACGCGTTAAATAGTGTAATCACCTGCAATCTGCTCCTAACGTAACATTATAGTCCCCGCCATAGGTAAAAGGTTCTATAATAATTTTAACTTCTCTCTCCTGCCCTTTTGCGATATCCTCTTCAATAATCGACATCTTATTCAGCGGTTTAAATTTTAAAATAGCATCTTTTAGCTTATTTGAGCTTATCTTATAGGTTTTAGCAGTTATTTTACAACTTGAAAAATCTCTATCTGAGCTATTTTTTACCACCCCATAAACAACAACCGCTTGTGTAAAGTTTAACTTTTTTTGACTTATTATTGAAGTTTCATTTTTAAAAAGCCACTCATGCATTTTAATATATCCGTAAGTTGAACCGACAAGAAGTTCGATAAATGCAAATAAAATAAAAAATAGAGCAAGAGCAACTCTGTTTCTAAGAAGTATACCAAGGATTATAAATAAGATAAAAACAAAAAGCAAGGAGCCAAAGAGAATATAGTCATAAGTTATAAGTTTATTTATAAATTCAGTAATTCTCTGTGTCATATTTTTTAACTATCTCTTGAATTTTTTTCCGCTATTCCGCTCATACCAAATCTGCGAGCCAACTCCTGCTTAATTCTATCAGGAGAGATATTTTTTGCGGCAAGTGCAACTAACATGTGATAAGTCAAATCAGCCGCCTCATATATCATCTCGCTCTCATCATTGTCTTTGTAGGCAAAACTAAACTCCCCAGCTTCTTCTACAACTTTTTTCAAAATTGCATTATCGCCTTTACTTAAGAGTTTTGCAGTCCATGAACTCTGTGGATCTGCATTTTTTCTTTCTTGTATTGTATGATAAAGAGTGTCAATGATGCCATAAAGTGACTCACTGCTTACTTCTACGCTACTTTGAATCTTACCTGATTCTAACTCTGTAAAAAAACATGAACGGCGACCCGTATGACATGCTACACCATTTTGCAGCACTTTGATTAAAAGAGTATCACTGTCACAGTCTATAAAAAAAGAGCTTATCTCTTGAGTATGTCCGCTGCTCTCGCCTTTTTTCCAGATGCGTTGCTTGGAGCGAGAGAAGTAGTGTGCAATTTTTGTAGTAAGGGAGAGCAAGAGCGCCTCTTTGTTCATGTAAGCCATCATTAAAACTTCGCTACTGTTTACATCTTGAACAATAACCGGCAAAAGTTCAATCTTTTGCCAATCTATTTTATTGATTATCTCTTGCATATTAGTTAGCTAGTGTTGCTTTTCTTTGAGAATCTTTCATATCAACCCAGATATTTGGAGTTGAGCCACCAGGAGTTAAAAATATTTTTGCATCTTTATTCTCTTTGAGTGCATCATTGAATTTGCCCTGAACTTTAATCTGCTCAAGTCTTAAAAGATCTTGAGTTAATGATTTTGAGATTAGGTAGTTTGCTTTTGCTTTTGCATCAGCTTCAATAGTAACAGCATCAGCCAAACCTTGCGCTTCGATTCTTGCTTTTTCAGCAATACCTCTTGATTCTGCAGCACGCTTGAGCGCTTCTTGTTCTGCACGAAGAACCTCTTGTTCTGCACGTTGAACCTGCTGTTTTGCTATTTGAACATTCTCTATCTGCTCTTTTACTTTTGGAGGAAGTAAAATTTCACGAAGCTGAACAGACTGCAAATCTGCAGGAGAATTCTCTAGGGCAGATACATTTTTTCTTATTCCGCTCTCTATCTCAGCAGCTATGACGTTTCTTACTTGTGGAAGAGTCTCAGCATCATATTTACCGACGACATTACGAACGATATCTCTTACAACAGGGCTAACGATTTTGTCTTCCCAGCTAAATCCCCAGTTTGATATTGTCTGTGCGGCAAACTGAGAACTAAGTCTATACTGAACCGTCAGCTCAATAGAAACGGGGAGTCCACGTTTGTCAAGAACGGTAATAGCAGGCTTTGCATCAATACCAGAAGATGCGCTTCCGCCACCTGCTTCAATACTTGATGCATAGTTGATAATACGAACTTTTGTATCCACAATGTAAACTTTTTGAATAATCGGAATAATAAAGTGAAGCCCCGGAAGAAGCGCTTGATCTTGATACTTACCGTTGGTACTCAAAATCCCTCTTTGTCCCTCTTCTATAATAGTAAAGGGCTTTGCTAGAACTAATATCAACACAACAGCGATTATAAAATATGCTATGCCGGCTTTGCCGCCACCAAAGTTAAAATCCATCTTTGGCATCTGTGGTATATTTGGACCGCCGCCGCTTCCGCCGGAAGATTTTTTTTCATAACCACCGCCTTCGCTCTTTTTTTTGTTAAAGTAGTCATTCATATCTGATGCCATTGTTATATTGTCCTTCATTTTTTTATTCCTTTTTATCTGATGTTATGCACTAAAACGAACTCGTCCATTTTTCTAAAGAAACTTCGTTTTGTGGCAGGGACTAAAGTCCCTACAACCCTCTGAAGCTACGAAAAACAAAGTTTTTCGAGAACTGCAAAGTATGTGCTGCTTACACATAAGTAAGATAGTGTTCGTACTCTTTGTTGCGCCCAAATACTATGTCAAAGTATGCGCTTTGTAGTTTTTCAGTAATTTCGCCGCGCGCACCGCATCCTATCTCTCTAGCATCAATCAGACGAACCGGTGTTATTTCAGCAGCAGTTCCTGTTAAAAATGCCTCATCCGCAATATATACATCTTCTCTTGAAATACGACGGCGCTCAACTTTCATGCCCATGTTTTGTGCCATCTCAATAACTGTTTTTTGCGTAATCGACTCTAGTGAGTTGTCATTTGGAGGAGTAATCAGCACACCGTTTTTTACCATAAAAAAGCTAGCTCCGCTTGCTTCTGCCACGTATCCCTGATCATCAAGCAGAAGTGCCTCTTCATATCCACAGTCAATAGCCTCATACTTTGCCATTTGAGAGTTAAGATAGTTTGCTACTGCTTTTGCTTTACCCATGTTTGAAGTGTTAGCAGGTCTTGTCATGGAGACGATTTTGAGTTTTATACCCTTTTTCATGCCCTCTTCACCCAAATAAGCACCCCACTCCCATGCAGCTACTACAGTCTCTACCGGAGCCGCTTTGTGGTAAACACCCATAACACCGTATCCTAAAAATGCAAATGGGCGTATATAGACGTTATCGCCTGTAAACTCATTTTTTCTAATCAACTCTACTTGAGCCTGATTCATCTCCTCTACGGAGTAAGGAATACTCATAATAGTCATCTTTGCAGACTCTTTTAATCTTTTCGTATGATCATTAAGGCGAAAAATTGCATATCCTCTATCTGTTTTATATGCTTTTGTTCCCTCTATAACACCGTTTCCATAGTGCAACGTATGTGACAACACATGAACTTTTGCATCGTCCCATGCAACAAACTTACCATTCATCCAAATATATTTGGCAGCATTCATTTACTTCTCCAATAATTACTACATTAAAATTTTGATATTTTATCTAAAATGTCGTTTATATTATTTAATTCTATCTTTCACATCGTTAAGAATTTGTTAAAAGTATTGCCGTAAAGGGTATAAAGCCACCAAGGGCTTTATATTTAGAAGAAAAAAAGAGGAGAGAAAATTAACTTGAATTATGTCCTACCAATGAACCTCAGCAGTTAACATTGCGGAAGTATAATCACTGCTGTTACTATTGTCTCTGTTGTATGATTGAGCAGAGAGTAACCATTTAATATTGCTGTTTTGCTGCCATGCAATGCCATAAATGGTGTTTTCTTCTTCATAAGTCACTACGTCTGTTGTCGAGTTTTCATTTTCCCATGCATCAAAACGAGCAAATACAGAAAACTGTTTTTTCTTACCAAAACGATAAGTACCGTTTACTGAGTAACCTTGCCCATTCCAATTGGTAGTGTTAACTTGATCATTATCTGATGCTACATACTGAGCAGAAACTAAGAATGAGGGCGTATTATAAACTGTATGAAAACCGTAAAATTTATAATCTTCTACATTACCCAAAGCATCAGTGTTTGCAGAGTTGTCCATATTGTACTGACCAAAAAATGACACATCAAAATAGTCATCTTTTAACGGCTTTCTCTTTTTATCCCCATTACCTAGAAGTGCGGCTGTAAGTCTGTACTCAGCTGAAACACCGTCCCCAATCTCATTATCATCCAAACCGCTGTTGTCATTTACGCCGTGGTAACCTTCACCGTTAAAAATACCTACTTCAGATGTAAAGTATGGGGTTTTTGTCTTAAAATTAACACCTAAGTCAGCCGAGTTAGTAAGATGTCCGGCTTCACTTGTCTCTACAAAAACTTTAGAGACAGAGCGCATCCACCACCCTTGATGCTCTTCATAGTCAATCCAAGGACGGTGAACCATACCAAATTCGACACCCGTATATGGTAAAATATCATTTAAATAAAGATAAGCATACTTAACATAAACATCAGCATGACCACCATCATTAGCAGTTGAGTTTGAGTAAGTAGCATCTAAAGTTACACGAAGATAACTTTTTGGGTCATCTATTACATGCGCTTTTACTTGAACATAGTTTCTTCTCATTTCAAAGTTATTAGTTGAATCCCCCTCTTTCATCTCCTTATTGATAAAACCTAAGTAGTGAGTACCGCTAAACTCTAACTTTGATGTTTTTGAGAATACTGAACTCTCTTTACTCTGCAGAGCTTTTCGACCTTCACCCTCAGTTGTAAAAACTTGACCTTGTTCATCTACATAAAATTGTGTAGCACTTAAACCTGTTGCGCCGATTGCTAAAGCAGCTATTGCTGATATAACCGTTGTTTTCATTTTTTGAATCCCTTGTTTTTTTGTATGAGAATTATAAAATTGTTAGGTTACGAAAAGATTACAGTAACTTGAAGATGTATTAAATGCAAAAAGCCCCTGTATTGTCAAGATACAGGGACTTTTTAGGAGATTTAATAGGATAAAAAAATAGATGGATTTAGTGATTATTTTATACTGGTTGTCCAATACTCTCTAATCATCTCTTTAGTCTCTTGCGGAAGCGGAATATAACCTAATTTTTTAGCACTTTCGTCGCCATTTTTAAAAGCGTAGTCAAAAAATTCTAAGATTTTTTTGTTCATCTCAGACTTCTCTTTTGGGAGCAGGATAAAAGTTGCGGCAACAATAGGGTAAGACGTGTCTCCGCTTTGAAGCGCTAAAACCGAGTAAAAGTGATTCTCTTTTGTCCATGTGGCATATTTTGCAGCAGCTTTAAAGTTCTCTTCATTTGCCACAACCCATTTACCGCTTGCAGTTTTTAAAATGGCAGCTGAGAGATTGTTCTTCTCTTTATACGCATTTTCTATGTAACCGATTGAGTATGGAGTCTGCTTAACTAAGTTTGCAACACCTTCATTGCCTTTGCCGCCGATACCGACTTTCCAGTCAATCGCTTTACCAGTTCCAAAACTCTCTTTGAAGCTTTTAGAACTTCCGCTTAAGAAATAGGTAAAGTTATAAGTAGTTCCGCTTCCATCAGAACGGTGAACAACAATGATTCTTTGGTTTGGAAGATTAACTCCTTTGTTATCTGTCATGATTGCCGCATCATTCCACATTGTAATCTTCCCTGCAAAAATATCTGCAACTACTTCATTGCTGAGTTTTAGAGTCGCATCAGCGATTCCATCTAAATTAAACACAACTACGATTGAACCAATAACTGCAGGAAACTGTAAAAGCTTATCTTTTGAGAGTTTTTTCGTATCTAACGCTTCATCAGATGCACCAAAATCAACTACTCTTTTAGCGATTTGCTTGATTCCTCCGCCTGAACCTATTGATTGGTAATTAACAAGGTTGCCTGTCTCTTTTTTATAGTTAAATGCCCAATCATAATATAGTGGAGCTGGAAATGATGCGCCTGCACCGTTTATTTTATCCGACGCTAACGAAGAGGTAATTGATGCCGCTGCAACCAAAGCAACTAAAGCTAATTTCTTTAACATTTGTTTTCCTTTTTGAATGTTTGCGAAATTATAATTGCTTCGTATTACAAGATGATTACAAAAATTACGATATTAATCACTCTTTTGTAACCTTCTTGTAATCTACATAAAATAAAATTCCAAACTTTATTTACGAAGAGAGAGAAGTTGAGCAGTATCATAGATAAGATTTTTGCTAATGCAACAAAATTTATAGCCATCGGCGTATTGCTTCTTGTTGCTTGGATATTTAGCGTACTTTTTGAGCACTCGTTAAAATCAATAGAAGCCTTTGGATTTAGTTTTTTAACTGAAACAAAGTGGGCTCCCAATCTTGAAAAATTTGGCGCTCTGCCTGCAATCTACGGCTCTGTTGTCTCAACCTTTTTGGCGATGATTTTAGCAGTTCCTATTGCAATTGGGATTGCTATATTTTTAAGCGAAATAGCTCATGCAAAGATAAAAACGCCTGTTGGTGTCTCCATAGAACTTTTAGCCGCAATCCCTTCTGTTGTATACGGTATGTGGGGACTTTTCTATTTTGTCCCGATTATTCGCGATATGTTTGGCGGTATAGGCATCAGCATGTTAACGGCAGGAATTGTGCTCTCAATTATGATACTCCCCTTTATGGCAGCGGTAACACGTGATGCCATGAACACAACTCCGGATATTTTAAAAGAGTCGGCTTATGCACTTGGAGGCACTAAGTGGGATGTTATAAAAGATATTATTATTCCATATGCAAAAGCAGGAATTATCGGCTCTTTTATTTTGGCTCTCGGACGTGCAATCGGTGAAACAATGGCTGTTACATTCGTTATGGGAAATGTTCACAAAATATCAACAGATTTAACCCAGCCGGCAACATCTATCCCAGTAACACTTGCGAATGAGTTTGCAGAAGCAGACAGCGAGCTTTACTTCTCATCTTTGTTTGAGCTCTCTCTTTTACTTCTTGTTATAAGTTTTACGATTATCTCAATAGCTAAATTTTACTTTTTACGCAGAAAAAGGACTGGGCAATGACATATACTCAAAAAAGAGTCATAGCTAACAGCATTGTGATGGCACTCTCCACACTATCTGCCCTTATAGGAATAGGCTTTTTACTTTGGATACTTAGCATTTTAATCATAAACGGTGTGGATGCCCTTAGCATGACTATCTTTTTAGAGGAAGGTGCGCCTCCGGGAAATGAGAGCGGAGGCTTAAAACATGCCCTTATCGGTCAGCTGATGCTAGTTGGATATGCATCAGCTTTTGGTGTTCCGCTTGGAATAATGGCGGGAACGTACCTAAGCGAATATGGCCTAAAATCAAAGCTCTCCGAGACTATACGCGATATATCCGACATAATGATGTCGGCTCCAAGCATTGTAATTGGTGCTTTTGTTTATGCCATAGTCGTTGCCCCTAGCGGGCAATTTAGCGGCTGGGCAGGCTCTATCGCACTTATGATTATCATGCTGCCAATTATTTTAAGAACAACAGATGATATGCTCCAACTTGTTCCATCAACTCTAAGGGAGGCAGCTTTTGCGCTTGGTACACCTAAATACAAGGTCATTACTCAAGTTGTTTACCGAGGTGCAAAAGCCGGTATATTAACTGGAGTTATGCTCGGTGTGGCTCGTGTTGCAGGAGAGACTGCCCCACTTCTCTTTACTTCTTTTAATGATAACTTTTTAAACACAGATATGAGTCAGCCAATGGCTTCACTCACTGTTACAATGTACAACTACGCTACAAGCCCGTATGAAGATTGGCAAAAACTTGGATGGGCAGCCGCATTTATACTTAGTATGTTTATTTTGACTCTAAACATTCTCGGGCGACTATTTTTATTAAAAAGAAAGGGTAAATAATGGCAACTATTGTTGATATAACTGAAGAACAAGCTCTCAAAGTCAAAAACTTTGAGTTTACATACGCAGGTTCGGATGAGCCAAATATAAAAAAACTGACCATGCCTATTGCAAAACATAGCATTACTGCACTAATCGGGCCATCCGGATGTGGAAAAACAACGCTTCTTAGAAGTTTTAACCGTATGCATGACCTCTATCCAGCAAACAGATACAGCGGAGAGATTATATTTAAAGATAGAAATATCTTAACTAAAAATGAAGATTTGATAAAACTTAGAACTCAAATAGGTATGATTTTTCAAAAACCTACCGCTTTTCCTATGAGCATATTTGATAACGTTGCTTATGGGCTCAGACTTCAAGGAGTTAAAAACAAGACAGAGCTTCAAGACAGAGTTGAAAAAGCACTCCAAGATGCGGCAATCTGGCAAGAGGCAAAAGATAGATTAAAGCATGATGCAAACGGTCTCTCTGGCGGGCAGCAGCAGAGACTCTGTATTGCAAGAGCAATTGCAGTTGAGCCTGAGGTTCTGCTTTTTGACGAACCGACATCTGCGCTCGACCCTATCTCTACGGCTGGAATTGAAGAGCTTATAGTCGGTCTAAAAGAGAGGGTTTCTATAATCATAGTTACACACAATATGCAGCAAGCCGCACGAGTGAGTGACTATACCGGCTTTATGTATTTGGGTGAACTTGTAGAACTCAGCCCGACAGAAGAGCTTTTTGTAACACCAAAAGAGAGACTAACAGAAGAGTATATTACCGGAAAATTCGGTTGATAATAAAGGACAGATATGTTGAGTAAATATGATGAAAAGATAAACAGTATAAGAGAGAAGATATCTAATCTTCTAAGGGATATAACTACGGCTGATGAGCTCTCTTTGGAGGCTTTTAAACTATCCGATAAAGTTAAATTTAAAGAGGTAGAGAGAAGCCTTGCCAAAATAGGTCTAAAAGGTGATGATATAGATAATGAAATCATCAAAACTTTTGCACTTTTTGGACCTGAAGCAAAAGAGCTTAGGTTTTTAGTGGCATATCTAAAGATGACAAATGAGATTGTCCGCACCGGAGAAGGTGTGAAAAAATATGCCCGCAAAATGAGTGAATATATAAGCCATGAATTTAATATAGAGCCATTAAAACCTACTATTTTACTGCTTCACAAAAGCAGCGTGAATGCTCTTAAGTATATTTTAGAGTGTTTTAACGAGTATGAAAATTGCAACTACGAAGATACATACACAAAAGTATTAGTAGAAGAGAGCATGAATGATGACCTCTTTAGCATTCTTGAAAAAGAGATACTAAACAGAATTATAGATGAAAAAGAGCTCTCCATTGATTATGTAAAAATTTTGGGAAGTCTTAGAAAACTAGAGAGATCATGCGACAGAAGCGTAAATATTGCAAATCTCATGTTATATGCCGAGCAAGGCGGAGAGATTAAACTTTTTAACTAATTGACGGCTCTTCTCTTGATGCATGGCAGACTTGTCAATAGGCTGCCATGATTTTAAAAGCTGATGCTCCAACGGCATTTTTGGACTCTTTTACCGCAGACACTTTAAATGCAAAAATCTACTTCTGTTTGTGTGAAAATTTAAACCGGCTCTCCATGTCAATTGTCTCATCTCTTCCAAATACTATTACCTCTTTGTCAACCACAATCTCACTCCCGTCTATCTTGTGCGGATAATCAACAAAATTTAGAATGTGCTTTATTGTATTTATTCTTGCTTTTTTCTTATTGTCGCTCTTTACCACGGTCCATGGTGCAATTTTTGTATGTGTTGCACTTAACATCATATACTTTGCAAGAGCATACTCATCCCACAAATCTTGAGCTTTTGCATCAACCTCGGAAAATTTATACTGTTTTAAAGGGTCCTGCTCTCTTTTGGCAAATCTTTTCGCCTGCTCCTCTTTTGTTACAGAGAAATAAAACTTGAAAATTTTTATATCCTCTTCTGCTATCATTTTTTCAAACTGCGGCACATCTTTTAAAAACCTATGATGCTCTCTCTCGCTGCAAAAGCCCATGACCGGCTCAACCATAGCTCTGTTATACCAGCTTCTATCAAAAAGAACTATCTCGCCTGCACTTGGCAGATGAGCAACATATCTTTGAAAATACCACTGGGTCTTCTCTTGGTCACTTGGCTTGCCTAACGCTACAACTCTCGCACCCCTTGGGTTTAGATGCTCTATGATTCTCTTAATAGTTCCGCCCTTGCCTGCCGCATCACGCCCCTCAAAAATCATAATAACTTTGAGCCCTTGCTCTTTTACATGGTTTTGAAATTTTAAGAGTTCGATTTGTAATTTTTTCAACTCCTTTTCATAAAGCAGCGTCTCCTTTTTTACCCATATACGAACCCTCCCCTCTTTATCAGCTTCTTTTTGCTCTTTTTTTAATTTTTTTTCATTCATAAAAATCCTTTACATTATTATATTATAAACTTAGAACTTATAAAAAATAAAAAATAAAAATTTTCCTACATCGATTTTAATATTTAATTAAGAGATTAAACTTTTTAACTAATTTTAGAAAAAATTGCAACACTGATTAAATTTTAAGCAATCAATCTTTTTTTTAAAAAAATAAATTAGATATACTGTTACTTATATTATTTATAAAATCTAGGAGATAGAAGCAATGGGAAAATTTGTTAACAGCATAGAAGAGTTTTTTACTTTTTGCGAAGAAAATGATGTTCAGTTCGTAGATTTGAGATTTACGGACATTAAAGGCACTTGGCATCACGTTAGCTACCGTATGAGTGCGATAAATAGAGAAATACTAGAGAACGGTTTCCCGTTTGACGGATCATCTATTGATGCTTGGCAGCCTATTAACAGATCTGACATGATTTTAAAAGCTGATGTTCCTACAGCATTTTTGGACCCTTTTACCGCAGACCCTACCATAATTATTTTTTGTGACGTTTATGACATATATAAAAATCGTATGTATGAAAGATGTCCTCGTTCAATCGCAAAAGCTACATTGGCACATGCGGACTCTTTAGGAATTTCTGATGCTGCATACTTTGGACCTGAAAATGAGTTCTTTGTTTTTGATAATATCCAATTTATTGACAACCCAAATGAAGCGGGATATAAAATTGATACCGAAGAGGGCGAATGGAACTCAAACACTCACTATGCAGATATGTACAACTCAGGTCACAGACCCGGAAACAAGGGTGGTTACTTTCCTGTAGCTCCTACTGATAGCATGGTTGATCTTAGAGCTGAGATGATGTTGGTTTTAGAACAAGTAGGTTTAGAGGTCATTCTCGGACATCATGAAGTTGCTCAAGGGCAAGGTGAAATCGGTATCGTTTTTTCAGATATGGTTACAGCTGCTGACAATGTTCAAAAGCTAAAATATGTTATAAAAATGGTTGCGCATCTAAACGGTAAAACTGCTACGTTTATGCCAAAACCAATATTTGGCGACAACGGTAACGGAATGCATGTTCATCAATCACTCTGGAAAGAGGGCAAAAACCTTTTCTATGAAAAAGGCAACTACGCTAACATAAGCGAGATGGCACTTCACTACATCGGCGGTATCTTTAAACATGCTCGCTCCCTAGCAGCATTTACAAACCCTTCGACAAACTCTTACAAGAGACTTATCCCAGGATTTGAAGCTCCTAGCATCTTGACTTACTCTATGCAAAACCGTTCTGCATCTTGCCGTATCCCTTATGGTTCAGGCGAGAAATCAACACGTGTTGAGATGAGATTTCCAGACTCGACTGCATGTCCATACTTAGCATTCTCTGCTATGATGATGGCTGGACTTGACGGTATAAAAAACAGAGATATTCCAATTGGTCCGATGGATGAGGATTTATTTGAACTATCTTTAGATGAAATTCGTGAAAAAGGCATTCCTCAAATGCCACACACTCTTCGCGGTTCACTAGAGTCGCTTATCCGCGACAACGACTTCTTAAAACCTGTATTTACGCAAGAGTTTGTCACTGCTTATAAAGACTACAGATTTAAGCGTGACGTATGGCCGGATGAGGGTCGCCCTACTGCTTATGAGTTTAAAACTACATACCAGTGCTAAAACTTTAAATCCCGCTTTTTTGCGGGATTACTCCCCTTTTCAAACATTCGACTAATCGTAAATTCGCTATAATTTCAAAATAATAACAGCGTGTAAGAGTGCGTTATTAAATTCAAGTTTAAAGGTATATTATGAAAAATATTCCAGAGGGAAAATATCGCCCTTATCCAAAGATTGATTTGCCAAATAGAAAATGGCCCAATAACAGCATAACAAAAGCTCCAAAGTGGTGCAGTGTTGATTTACGCGATGGTAATCAAGCACTTATAAACCCAATGGACATGAACAAAAAACTTGAACTTTTTGCACTCTTACTCAAAATCGGATTTAAAGAGATAGAGGTTGGTTTTCCATCAGCATCAAAAGTAGAATTTGATTTCCTGCGCCGCCTTGTTGATGAGTCTCTTATCCCTGATGACGTAACTATACAAGTCTTAGTCCAAGCAAGAGAGCATCTTATTGCAAAAACATTTGAAGCTCTTAAGGGCGTAAAAAAAGCGACTGTTCATCTTTATAACTCAACTTCTTCTGCGCAGCGCAAGATAGTTTTTCAAAAATCCAAAGAGGAGATTATCGCTCTTGCGTTAGAGGGTGTTGATTTGGTTAAAGCGTATGAAGAAAAACATGACGGGGAGATATTTTTAGAGTATTCACCTGAGAGTTTTACAGGAACAGAACTGGCGTTTGCAGCCCAGATTTCCAATGCTGTGACTGCAAGATGGGGAATTAAGGAAAACAGAAAAGTGATTATAAACTTGCCTGCAACCGTTGAGATGGCAACGCCAAATATCTATGCAGACCAAATTGAGTGGATGAGCGAACATTTAGACAACAGAGAGAACGTAATCATCTCAACTCACACTCACAACGACAGAGGAACAAGCGTAGCAGCAACGGAGCTAGCACTTTTAGCAGGAGCCGACAGAGTAGAAGGAACACTTTTATGTAACGGTGAGAGAACGGGAAATGTTGACATTATTACTCTTGCTCTAAATATGACGACACAAGGCGTAGAGTCTAATCTTGACTTTAGCGATGTCAACAAAGTTTTAGACATAGTTGAGAGATGTACCGAAATAGAGACTCATGTACGCCATCCTTATGTTGGTGAGCTTGTCTATACCGCTTTTTCAGGCTCACACCAAGATGCTATAAATAAAGGCCTAGCTTACAGAAAATCAAAAAATGAGATTTTCTGGGAAGTTCCGTATCTTCCGATAGACCCTGAAGATGTAGGAAGAAGCTATGAGAGTATTATCCGCATAAATTCTCAGTCTGGAAAAGGCGGGGTTGCATTTATTTTAGAGAAAAACTTTGGTTATCAACTTCCAAAAGCGATGCACCCTGAAGTCGGTAAACTAGTTCAAGAAGTAAGTGACAAAAAAGGACAAGAACTTAGCTCTGAAGAGATATTTGAAATTTTTAACGAGAACTATTTTGCTATAAAAGAGCATATCTCCTTAGTTGACTTTACCGTCTCTAGTGTAAAAGGTATCTCAAAATGTACTTTGACCTACTCTCATGAGGGCAAAGAGATTGTAGCCCAGGGAGAAGGAAACGGTCCTGTTGATGCATGTAAAGATGCCTTAATGAAAAACTACGAAAATGAGTTTTCTATCAACTCATACTTTGAACACTCCTTTGGAAACAAAAGCTCTGCAAAAGCTATCGCATATATAGAGATAGAGACTAAAGAGACGCTCTCATGCTTTGGAGTAGGCTCAGACAACGATATAGCTACAGCATCTGTAAAAGCACTCTTTTGCGCACTAAATAGAGCGTTTCATTAATATAAACGTCAAAGGAAGTAATTCCTTTGACTACGCTAGCCGCTGTGGCACTGACGCTTGACGCATAAAGCGTCAGAAGTTATGGCTATAAAATGAAGTTTCTTTATAGAAGCTTGCCTCATACAAGGCAGAAAAATTTCTCCGCAAAAGAGGGCAACTCTCTTTGGCTCTTAAAAAGATAATCTCCATTTAAAAAAGTAACTGTTTTCATAAGCTCCAAACTCACTCTCTTCTTTGCCATTTAGTATCTGTGCACCTATCGTAAAACTATTGTAATCGTTTAGCGTATAGTTTAGGCTAGGCGATATAAAACGTGAATTTTTGTTACCAAAGCTCTCTATATAAAGCAAAGAAGCATCTAAAAAAAGATTGAAACTATAAGATAGTGTAACTCCGCCATAAAAATTAGCATTGAGGAGATTTGATAAAATATCCGAATTTATATTTAAAAGTCTCTCTTCATTTGTAAACTCTTTTGAACTGTACAACGTCTCAAACACCACGCTCACACCATTTCTAAAGCCATACTCCGCTCCTAAAATTCCCTGAAAAAACTCCACCTCATACTCTTGGTTTAGGGCATCAAAAAGGGTGCTTTTTATATAACCGGCTTCACTTCTTAACTCTATTCCCGTATCTGCTAGATTACCCTCTATCTCATACCCTAGCATCTTGGTTTTTTCAGAGTGTACAACATTGACTCCAATATCCACAAAGCCAAGATACCCTTTGTATCCTCCTGCATACTTAAACTTTTTTTCTGCATTTTGGCTCGCTACAAAAGTGACATGTGAGGTATCACTCAAGTGTCTGACATAAGAGGCGGCACTTACTCCGTATATCTCATCCGGCTCTATCGCATAGCTATTTTTTGGGTTAAAGATATTTGTCGGTGTCCATATACGCCCTACTCCCATAGATATATTTTGTAAACCTGCTACTACTCTGTTTTTTGAATCCTCATACCCCACGTAGGCTCTATAGAGTTTTACATAAACTGAACCATCACCATAATCTTTGAAATTTGTCTGCGACTCAAAAGGGGTGTTGGCACGGGAGTTTTTTAGGTACTCAAAACCATTTGAGCTTGTATAGCTATCTCCTAAATAATTTACCGCGTCACCAATTACGCTTGCGAAATAGCCCTCATTTGTGTAGTTGGCATAAACTCTAACTCTATTGTAATTGTAAATATGCCTTTTATATTCTACAGCGCTTGAGCCTTGCGAGAGTGTAATATTGGTATTTTCTACTTTATAACTCATATCTCCAAAGAGTGTTATGGCAACAAAAGGTAGAAAAAAGAGTAATTTTTTATTGTTTATAATCATCTGCGACTGCGCCATCTATTAACGTAACAATCCTCGTTACACTTCTCATAATAAGCTCATCATGTGAAGCAAACAGGATGCTAATCTCCTCTCTCTCATTTAACTCTCTCATCATCCCAATAAGTATCTCAGAGTTCTTAGAGTCAAGATTTGCGGTAGGCTCGTCTGCTAGTATGATCTTTGGTTTCGCGGCTACTGCGCGTGCGACTGCCACGCGTTGCTGCTGTCCACCGCTTAGAGCATTTGGAAGTGATTTTAGCTTATTGTCAATCTCCAAAAGCGTTGCAACCTCCAGAACTCTTTTTTTTATATCGCTATCGCTAAAACCACGAAGTCTCATAACAAAGCCAATGTTCTCTTCAACATTTAAAACAGGAATAAGATTATAGGCTTGAAACACAAAACCCATCTCATGGAGTCTTAAATTTGTCCGCTCGCCTTCACTCAAAGCCGTTATCTCTCTTTCTTGAAGAAAAATCTCGCCGCTATCACAGCTATCAAGTGCTCCTATGACATTTAGAAGTGTAGTCTTTCCGCATCCCGAAGGTCCGCGAAAAAGAGTAAACTCTCCGGCTTCTATGATTAAGTTTATATCACGAAGTGCATGAACCTCTCTTGGCTCACCTCTGTAGAAATACTTATTTACATTTTGTAATTTTATCATTTGTCAGCCTTTATCACTTCTATGGGGTTGAGTTTTTTTATCTTTGCCAGCGGAATAATTACACTAAGTAGTGACGCGGTTATAATCGCTCCAAACGTAGTAGTAAAGTAAGAGACTTTTATGGTGGCATATATTACCGCTTCATAGCCCCACATCTCCAAAGCATCTGAAAATGCACTCAAATCTATTCCATAACGCTCAAGATAGATAAGCAAAACAGCTCCTAAAACCGCTCCACCGAGATATCCAAGAAGCCCGACAACTATAGACTCTAAAAATATCTGCGCTCTTATATATCTGTAGGGCATCCCTAAGCTTATCATGATGCCAAATTCACGGACTCTCTCCAATATAGAGACATACATGACACCGAAAATCCCTATAAAAACAACGCCCATAACTATTAAAAATGTGACGGAGTTAAATATAATCATCACATCCTGCATCATCTTCATCATGGGCTGAAGTTCTAAAAACTCTTTAACATCTAAATTTGGAAATGCCCTCTTTAGTTTTTCATAAAGCTCTCTCTCTTCGCCTCTAATAGCAATCTGCATAGCATCTTGTGAGGTAGTTCCTAGAAATTTGTGCGACTGATTAATATCTATAAAAATAGCGCTGTTATCAAGTCCGATATTTGTAGTCTGAACAATTGCTCTAACATGAAGTGCTATAGAGTTTATCTCGCCCTTTGTGTCCTGAGTGGAAAAGACGACTTTAGAGCCTATGCGAAGCTTTAGTGTTTTTGCAAGCTCTATTCCTACGATAGCACCCTGCTTTTGCAAATCAATAACACCCTCTTTTAAAAACTCGCTAAACTTTCCAAAATGCTCCTCCTCTTTTAAATCTATGCCGATGAGAGATGCAAACGATGATTTTCTTGCAGTAGAGAGGAGACCGTCTGCTTTTACTCTTAAAACAACCGCTTCTACGCCTTTCATGCTCTGTAGTTGGGCTTTTATCTCATCTGCGTTTTTTATCCTGTATGTTAAATCTCTGTTTACCCTATACTCTTTTGCAAAAATGCTAATATCTCCACTCTCGCTTCTTTTGTTTTTATCTACCATATTTTTAACCAAGCCGTCATAAACACCTTCAAGCACAAGCATCATGCTCATACTCACCGCAATCATAATGATAACAAGGAGCACTCTTGCACGCCTTAAAAATGAGTTTTTCCATGCTAATTTTAGTATGAGCTTATACATGTCTTGTCGCCTCAAAAGGTCCAAATGAGTTTATATACATATAGGGGTATAAAATGCTCAAAAAGTTTAGCAGATAGATAACTCCTAGATTCCAGCCAATTGTAAATAGATTAAAATCAAAAGGTATCTCATTTAAGACGATTCCGTAATCCTTGTATATGTCGGCAATCCCCTCTATCACGATGGGATTTATACTGTAATAGTAACAGATATAAGCGGCTATCGGCGTGGCTAGAACAGTCGCTAAGATAGAGAGAATCAAGATTTCATAAAAAAGAATTGAGAAAATATTTCTCTTTGAGAGTCCAATGCAACGCAAAACACCAAACCCTTTTATCCGAGAGCTGACATTTATAAAACCGTAAATCATAATCACAAAAAAGATTACAACCATAAATAAAGAGAGGGAAATATACCCAAAAACAGCATCAACCTCCATACTCTCAACCATATTTCTCATAAGGGTTTTCCATGTAAGAGACTCTAAATTTTCATCATCAATAATTGTAATGATTTGACTATTTACCTTCTCTGCATCATCTATATTTTTGAGCTTTATAGTTATATAGGAGGCTCTGTTTTTTGCATACATCAGCTCATCAAAATAGCTTCTTGCGATAAAGGAGCTACTTGAATCAAACTCAAACGAGCCTGTTTTAAATGTTGCACAAACCCTAAAAATATCAGCCGCAAAAGAGCCATCACTCGCACTCCCGATAAAAGCAACCTCATCGCCGATGCCAAGCTTTAATTTTTTTGCCAGCTCAATGCCCATATAGACACAGTTTGCGGAGTTTTTATCTAAAAAAGCACCCTCTGTAAGAGCTGACTCAAGAGAGCTTAAAATCTTCTCTTTCTCTGGCTCTATCCCTGCAACCATGGATGCGGCAGAGTGCTCTTTGTTTGAGAGCAGCCCGTATGTCTCATATCTTGTGCTGTACGCTTCAATAGCTTCTATTTTAGCTAGTTTGTCAGTAATTGCCTTAACATTTTGTATAAGATATTCGTTGCCGCCGATATCGCGATAATCTTTATGGTAAATCTCTATAGCACCCGTATAAATTTTTAGAGAATTTTCAAGTATGGCGTTATGAGAGCCGTTTGTTAGAGATATATATAGTATAAAAAGTATCGTCGATGCAAAGGTCAAAACAGCCGTTGCAGTAGAGCGTCCCTTGTAAAAAAGAGTATTTTTAAGTGCCAGTTTAAACATCTCGGCTCCTCCTTACTTTGAAAATCTCTTTAAAGCACTTTTCTGAAAATACTCCTCTGAGATTTCCCTATCATACTCAACCTCTTCTAAAAATATCTCCGTATATCTACCCTCAACATCACTTGATTGGACTCTCCAATATGTCGGGATATAGTAGTTGCCTACTTTTTTTACATTTTCGTATATAAAATACCTTACCTCTTTGCCCTCTTCATCATAAAATATATCTTTAGAGGAGGTATAGGTCTTAGTGTCTATATTTAGCACTATCTTCCCCCAAACAACAGGAGCGTTCTCTTTTGGTAAAAGCTCAATTATTACGAGGCTTCCCTCTTTTTTTATGATTTTTGGCTCATAATCCTCTACTATTGAACTCTGTTTTACCATATCATCGTTTGTTATGTCGCTTCCCATCCATTTTTGAAGCATCATAGAGGGAGGTATCTTTATAATCCTCTCTATCTTGGGCACATACTGCCACATCTCCCCATCAAGGCTTAAGAAGGTAATGCCGTCATCTTTTGGCGGATAGATAATTTTTACAAAGCTCTTTTTGGTTCCCTGAGAATAGCTCTGCATCTTCATGCTTCTCTCATGCCCCATAAAGAGTATCTTCATCTCTAACTTCATATAGATATTTTTACCTCTGAAGTTTTCATCAAGTTTTTTGATAATCTCATGAGCCTCATCTGCCCTTAGATTTAGTATCAAGACAAAAGCTATTAAAATAATTTTGCTCATATACAACCTTTGTGAAAATCTGCTCTACTTTACTCTCTATTCTTTAAAAAAAACTTAATGTTAACGCCAAAAATAGTTCATAAAAATTCAAAAAAACTTTATATATAAATTAAAATTATTATGTTACAATCAATCACAACAAAAAAAGGAGTTCTGTTATGTTAAAAAAAACACTCATAGGTAGTTTAATATTTCTACTTTATACACCACTTAGTGCTTACGATCTTAGGTCAAATATGTTACAACTTGGAGCAGAACTTGCTGAAGTTCAGAAGTCATTTATAGCTAGTGATCAAAAAGGCGTTGAAGACTCAATCAAGCGCTTTGCACAACATTCACAAGATTTACTCGGAGATAAAGACAACTTCACTGCTATGCTTCCAGCAAACAAAAAACATAAAGCAAGCGAAGCCGTTATGAGCGCGCAAATCATCAGCCATAATGTTCAAATAATCCTTGATGCTATTGAAAACAAGCGCAATCAATCAGGCATAGTTCGTCGTGAAGAGGCTCAAAGAGCTTATACTTACATAGAACATGCTTGTTTTCGCTGCCATAACATAGTGCGAGATGAATATAAGCAGTAATGACTAAAAAAGCAACATCTCTTGTGAATTCACTTCCGCCTCTGCACGAGGCGGTTTTGATATCTCACTAAAAATCTCTCTCTTACCGTTTATATTTACTTCCATAATTCCCTCAGGCACAACAAACTCTCTTTGAATCTGCGGATATAGCTCTAATACATTCTCATAGTACAAGGCAAATGCAGGTCCGGCAACTTTTCCGCCTGTTTCACGTTTGTACATCGGGGTATTATCATCATTTCCAAACCAAACAACAGTCTCTATACTCGGAGAATAGCCTGCAAACCAAGCATCTACGTTGTTGTTTGTAGTTCCTGTTTTGCCAGCAAGCTCTATCCCTTTAACATCTGCCATTCTACCCGTTCCACTTTTTATAACATCTTGAAGAATATTCGTCATTATATAGGCTTGCGTCTCCTGCGTTATAAAACGAGCGTCCTCTCTCTTCTCATAAACGGTTACAGAACCTTTGTCTATATATCGAACAAGATGCGGCTTGACCTGAATACCGCCGTTTGCAAAAGAGGTATAGTATTTTGCCAACTCTAAAGGAGAGAGCGTAATGCTCCCTAGTGCTATAGATAAATCCGGAGGAAGATTGGCTATGCCAAACTTCCTAAACTCTCTAAGAAGCGTCGTTAAGCCAATGTCATTAACAAGGTTTATAGTTGCTAAATTTCTTGAGTGAACAAGTGCTTCCCTTAGCGTTACAAGACCTTTATAATTTTTCTCGTAATTTTTTGGCTGCCATTTTAGCTCTTCGCCGTTTTTTTCATAAGTGTATGTTCTAGAGATATCAATTAGCTCCGTCGCTCCAGAATATCCTAAATCTACAGCAACTTGATATATAAAAGGCTTAAATGCAGAACCCGGCTGACGACGCCCCTGTGTTGCCCTATTATAAGAGCTTTTTTGATAATCAACACTTCCTACAAGGGCTAAAATATCTCCTGTTTTAGAGTCCAATGAAACAAGTGCACCATTTAAAAGAGAGCTGTTTATATCTTGTTCAATCTCATAATTTGGATTTGCAGCCAACGCTCTCTTGTCACTAGCAATATAGCTCTCAATCCTCTCAATCGACATATCGTAAGCTTTTTTGAGAGACTCTTTCGCCGCTTTTTGAAGTCTTATATCTATAGTCGTATAGATTTCATATCCGCCACTTTTTATATTATCTATTCCAAACTCCGAGGCTCTTCTTAGAATCTCATCCACTATAAACGGTGCGTTATTTTGTGTCAGCGTATCATCAAAAACTTCAGGCGTCTCAAGCAGGGAGTTGTTGTATGTTTGCTCATCTAACCATCCAAGGGCATACATTCTTGCTATCACACGGTTTGCCCTGCCCATAGAAATTTCATAATTTTTTGTTGGTGCATAAGTGCTTGGAGCTTTTGGCAGACCTACAAGTATCGCTATCTCTTTGAGGGTCAAATCATCAAGTTTTTTATGGAAATAGCCGTCCGCTGCTGTTTTTATCCCATAATAGCCATGCCCAAAATAGATCTCATTGAGATACCTCTCAAGTATCTCCTCTTTACTCAAAGCCAGTTCGAGTTTTAATGAGTAGATAACCTCTTTAACTTTTCTTGAGAGTTTTTTCTCTCTTGTGAGAAGTCTATTTTTTACCAACTGCTGCGTTATGGTACTAGCCCCCTCAACCAATTTTCCTGCTTTAATATCTTTAATAATCGCTCTAAAAATAGCATCTATATTTATGCCGGGGTGTTCAAAGAAAGTAGTATCTTCTATGGCTAAAAGTGCCTCAATTGCACGCGAGGGAATCTCATTAAACTCTGCATAATATCTATGTTCGTTTTCAAAAATATTAGCAATCTTCTCGCCGTTTTTATCATAAAACCTTGTTGTTAAGGGTGGTTTATAATTTTCAAGTGAAGATATATCATACTCTTCTTCGAGCAAAAAATAAGCAAGAACTAAAAATGGAGCTAAAAATCCAAACAGAAGAAACGTGAAAAATATATTTTTAACAACTCTCATGTTCTAAAACTCCTATTTGCAAAACTTGCATCAATTAAAACTTTTGTGTACGCATCCAGTGGATTTTGCAAAACATTTTCCATTCTTCCACTCTCTACAACTTTTCCATTTTTTATAACGCAGATATCTTCACATAAAATTTTAGCAGAATTCATGTCATGTGTTACAAAAAGTATTTTAAAACCAAACTCAGCTTGGAGAGTTTTTAGTAGATCTAAAATAACAACTCTACTCTTTGGATCAAGTGCGGTTGTAGGCTCATCAAGCAAAATAAGTTCAGGCTCATTACTTAGCGCCATAGCAATCACCACTCTTTGAAGCTGCCCGCCCGATAGCTCAGGTGGGAATCTCTCTAAAAGATCTGCATCAAGTCCGACTTGAGCAAAAAGCGTTTGCACTTTTTGCTCAGGTATGAAAAACTGTTTTTTAATCTTTGTTAGAGGAGAGAGTGCCGTAAAGGGATTTTGAGGCACAAAAGCCAAAGTCTTTCCGGCTATAAGCTCAAAATTGCCCTCGTGCTCTATCTCCAACTCCATACTCTTTGGCAGCATGTTAAGCAAAGCCTTTATTGTCAAACTCTTTCCGCTTCCGCTCTGTCCGACAAGTGCGAGGGAGGAGGAGATGTTAAAAGCAATGTCAACTAGATTTTTTTTCTCTATTGTTATTCGCAGTTTTGTTACATTCATTGTTTTATTTTAGCCAAACTTATGCACAACTCTCTTAACATATCGCAACTCTCGCCCACTCTTGCTATAAGACGTATAATAGCTCTCTCAACAGTCGGCTGCCTTATTGCACCAACTTCAAAACCTAATTTTTTAAGTGCCTCACGAATCTCTATAACTTTTTTGTTGTCATTGATAGTAATGGGAACGATAAGACCCTTTACCTTAACTCCCAACTCTTCATAAACAATCTTTTGGCGTTTTTGTATCTCACTTTTTAAATACTCTCTATTTTGCAAAATATATCTAAGTGCATTATGCGCCAAAAGTGTATCATATAGTGAAAGAGAAGTAGCGTAGATAATTGGTTTTGCACGGTTGATAAGATACTCGACGATATGTGAGGAGGCAAGAATGAAAGCACCGAAACTCCCATAAGCCTTTCCAAGCGTTCCCATTTTTATGTAGTTTGGCTTGATGGCAATCTTATAGTAGTCAAAAACTCCCATGAGATTTTCCCCGATTACTCCGCTGCTATGCGCCTCATCCACTATCAAGAGAGCATCATATCTATCACAAATTTCAAAAACCGCGCTTTCTACTAAATCGCCGTCCATTGAGTAGATGCCCTCAACTGCGACTATCTTTCTTTTAGCCTCGGATGATTTTAGAAGCTCTTCTAGCTCCTGCATATTGTTATGAGAGAAAAATTTTACATTTACACTCTTTATATTTGATGCAAGAACTCCCGAGGCATGATACTTCTCATCCATAAAAAGGGTATCCCCACGTCTAACAAGAGCTTCAATAAGCGCTATATTTGCATTAAAGCCGCTTCCTAAAATCACTCCATCTTCAAAGCCGTTTGCTTCACATAAAGCCGTCTCAAAATTTTTATGAATTTGATGATAGCCATTTACTAAAAGTGAAGCTTTTGAACTATGAAGCGGCATCTCTAAGAGAGTTTGACATGTGAGAGTATGTAGCTCTTTTTTATGTGCAAGTCCAAGATAATCGTTTGAAGCAAAATCTAAAAAAGCGTCGTCATAAAGCTCTCTTTGCCTGTATCTTTTAGATTTTTTAAGCGCTTTTAGTTCGCTTTCATAGTACATTATCTAACCATAACCTTGTCTCTGCCACCCTCTTTAGCATCATAAAGAGCCTCATCTGCTCTTTTAAAAAGAAACTCTAAGTCTTCCCCTTTAGCATACTCCACAACTCCAAAACTCATAGTGATTGGAACTATTTTTTTATGCTCTTTTACTGCTACTCTTAATTTTTCGGCTACTTTGTACGCACTTGCTCTATCTGTATATGGAAGTATAAGAGTAAACTCCTCTCCTCCAATTCTGCAAAAAATATCACCGTCTCTTAGATGTGAAGATATCAGTTTTGTATATTCAACAAGCACATCATCTCCAATATCATGACCATAACTGTCGTTTATTTTTTTAAAATAATCTATATCAAAAACAATAAGCGAAAGTGGATAAAAATAGTGGTTTGCGTTTGAACTACCTTGCTTTATCTGCTGATTGTAGTAATATCTGTTTCTTATCTTTGTAAGAGGGTCTGTTATATTTGTATGTTCTAGCTCTTTTTGGTAGAGCTTCTCTTTGGTTATATCTGAAAAAATTGCACTGTAATGACCATCTTTTGGAGAAATAAGAGAGATTCCGACCGTAAAGTAGTAGAGATTTGAGCCGATGAGAATCTTTATTTGATTGTCTTTAGGATTTTGCATCACATACTCAATCCAGTTTACTCCACCCATATTTTTATGGACATATCCATCTTTTTCTACAAAAAAACCAGATATTGATTTATGCTCTTTTTTAAACTCTTCGAGGGTGCTGTATTTGTTAAAATATTTGAAAAAAGTCTTGTTTACCTCAATAATACTGTTCTTATCTACCACCACTACAATATTTGATGAAGAATCTATAATATTTTTATAGTACATTCTTTGCTTGTCATTTTTTTCATGAATATAATTACCTACTATCACGGCAATAATCATAATAGTAATTAGCGTAATGGTAAGCCACTTATATATAAAAAAATCAAAGCCGTTATTTGAAATCTCCAGCACACGCTTGGAATCCTCAACAAAATCAACATAGAGCCAACCGCCTAAGAGCAGTGTTACTATAACAATAACTCCAATTAGAGAGAATCTGCTAGATTTTAAAATGAGAAATCCTTTTTTGATATATTTTAACAATATTTTTCTTTATCCAATAGAAAAATTGACAATAAATCGGTATTTAATCCCATAGCGGTACTTTCATACCCTTTTACTTCTCTAATATACTGTTTGCAAAACCCTTCAACCATACAAGCTCCTGCTTTACCTCGCCACTCCCCGCTCTTTAAATATCTCTCTACTTCATCAAAGTCAAAATCATTAAAGAGATACTTGGTCTCAGAGATATCTATAATCTTCATTTCACAAGATTGGTATACCATGCAGGTAATTATACTTGTCTCACTCCCGCTTTGAGTAAACAAAATATTTCGCGCTTCATCAGCGCATCTTGCTTTTCTAAGAATCTGCCCACTTGAGGCAACTACTGTGTCAGCAACTAAAAGCGGGTAATCCTTATATCCAAAAGCTCTTAGATTTGCTTCAAATTTTCCTATTGTTGCCTGATATACAAAATTTTTAGCAGATGAGGCGATTATGCTATCTTCATCAAAATCTACACTCTCTTGAATAAACCCGATACCCGAATCTCTGAGAAGTTTTGCACGGGTTTGCGAAGAAGATGCAAGTCTTATCATCACAGAGTGCTTGAGAGGTATGTCCCTAAAAATATAGCGATAATACCAAGAGTGATATTTAGAGGAACCATAAATTTTCCAATAAGCTCTATTTGAGTTTTAGCTCCAAGCATATTGCCCTCATTTAACATTCTCTCGCCTCTGCTTCTTCTTAAAATCATGACGATTAAATTAATAAACATGATGCTCCAAATGCCCTCTTTTATATGAGAAAACGCGGAAAAATCGCTCTGGCTCAGTCCATAACCTTTTATCATAAAAATTGCAGTTATTATAAGAGTAACGACAAACGGAAGCACTATATAAAAAAGTCTCTTTAGGGCATGAGAGATGCGCTCAAGTCTCTTTTGCGGAGACTCAATTTCTAAAAAAGAGTAGTGAGCAGCGTAACGCATAGCTATCATGCCACCTACCCAAACAACTGCACTAATCACATGTAAAAAAACTATGACTGTTTTATGCTCTAAAAATATATCTTGCACTACCCCAAAACCTCACTTATGTAAGCTTTTGCTTTTACTTTAGCTTCGGCAATCTTAGAGATATCTTTTCCACCGGCTTGCGCAAAATCAGCTCTGCCGCCTCCACCTCCGCCTAAAATCGGAGCAATGTTTTTAATCCACTCTCCTGCTTTTGCATCAGCACCTTTAACACCTGCAGCTATCAAAACTTTATCGCCTTTAACTTGAAAGAGCATTGCGCATAATTTTTCGTTTTGGTTTTTAAGTTCGTCAATTTTCTCTTTTATATCGCCGCTTGTCAGCTCATCAACCACAACTGCAACGCCGTTAATATTATCCGCTTTTATCTCTACGTGTATGCTGTTTTGCGCCTCAAGAAGCTCTACTTTTAACTCAGAGATAGTTGATTTTAGTCTTGAGATTCCTGCCATAGCATCTAGGTTTTTAACCTCTGCTTGAATCTCTTTAATCAGTGCTCTATTCTCACAGAAGTGCTCATACGCCGCATATCCGCAAACTGCCTCAATTCTGCGTACACCTGCACTTACGCCGCTCTCTTTTGTGATAATAAATGAGCCGATTGATGCAGTGTTATCCACATGCACTCCGCCACAAAACTCAATACTTGCATCACCGAAGCTAACGACTCTTACCTCTTGTCCGTATTTCTCGCCAAACTGTGCTTTTGCACCTGATTTTTTAGCGTCCTCAATACTCATGACCTCAGTTTTACCACCAAGACCGCGCATAATCTGCTCATTTACTCTGTTTTCTATCTCAAGAAGTTCTTCCTGCGAGATAGCTTTTGGATGAGAGAAGTCAAAGCGAAGTCTATCTGCTTCAACAAGCGAACCTGCTTGAGAGATATGCTCTCCTAGCACATCAAAAAGCACTGCATGGAGCAAGTGAGTTGCAGAGTGATGCTTAGTTATCTCGTTTCTTGAAATATCCACAACAGCTTCAACTTCATCTGATACTTTTAACTCTTTTTCAACCGTTATCTCAGAGAGGTTTAAACCGAAAAATTTCTTAGTATCTTCTACCTTTGCCAAGCCTGTAAGTGTGCCTATATCTCCACACTGTCCGCCTGATTCTGCATAAAAAGGAGTTGCCTCTAAAAGCACCCAACCTTTTGCGCCTGAGGGGAGCATATCGGCATGACGATACTGCTTATCCAAGAGTGCCAAAACTCTACTTTTGTGCTTTGTACTTTCGTACCCAACAAAGCTATTTTCACCGAATTTTTCTAAAAGCTCTTTAAAATCGCCATGAACAGCTTCATCTCCGCTACCCTTCCAAGCAGCTTTTGCACGTGTACGCTGCTGACTCATCAGTGTTTCAAACGTAACTGCATCAAGTTTGAGATTTTTCTCTCTTAACATATCTTCGGTCAAATCAAGAGGGAAGCCAAAAGTATCGTAGAGTTTAAATGCAACCTCCCCGCTAAATACCTCTTTTGTCTCCTTAAGCTCTTCATTAAAAAGCTCAATTCCAGATGCAATAGTTTTGAAAAATCTTGCTTCTTCAAGCTCAATCTGCTCTTTTACAACTTCTGCTTTTTGAGCTAGATAATCATACTCTTTGCCCATGATTGCGACAACAGTATCTACAAGTTTATACATAAAAGGCTCACTAAACCCAAGCAGATAACCATGTCTTACCCCGCGTCGGAGAATTCTTCTAAGTACGTATCCTCTACCCTCGTTGGAGAAATTTACACCCTGAGAGAGAAGAAAAAGAGCAGTTCTTACGTGATCTGCTATAACGCGGTAAGATGCGCCATCGGCATAAATATACTCTTTTTTTATAAGCACTTCAATCTTTTTGATTATAGGCATAAAAAGTGAGGAGGAGTAGTTACTTGTAACGCCCTCGCTAATTGCCACAACACGCTCAAACCCCATTCCTGTATCAATAGAAGGTTTTGGAAGAGGAGTTAGGGTGCCATCACTGCTTCTCTCATACTGCATAAAGACAAGATTCCAAATCTCTAAAAATCTATCGCCCTCGCCTCCCATACAATCCTCAGGACCATTGAAATTCTCCTCGCCTTGATCGTAAAAAATTTCACTACATGGTCCACATGGTCCCGTGTCACCCATCTGCCAAAAGTTATCTTTATCGCCAAGACGCATAATTCTCTCATGCGCTACATGCTTTTGCCAAAGCTTCTCCGCTTCATCATCGCTCTCATGCACTGTAACCCAGAGTTTCTCTTTTGGAAGCTTAAGAACCTTTGTTATAAACTCCCAGGCATACTCAATTGCTTCTTCTTTGAAATAATTCCCAAAACTAAAGTTACCTAGCATCTCGAAAAAAGTGTGATGTCTTGCCGTATAACCTACATTTTCCAAGTCATTGTGTTTTCCGCCGGCACGAATACATGTTTGGCATGAGACTGCTCTAGGATTGTGAGGAGCAGGAACTTCGCCTGTAAAGATGGACTTAAAAGGAACCATCCCCGCATTGTTAAAAAGTAGCGTCGCATCATCGGGAACAAGAGGCGAGCTAGCCACTCTGTCATGATTTTTTGATTCAAAAAATCTTAAAAATTCTTCTCTAATATCCATAAGTGTATCTCTTAGTATAAAATTGCGCGATTATATCTAAAAACAGCACTATAGCACTTTAAAAAGTTCAACAAATGACAACACTTTTTATTTTTTATGGCAACGGGAGCAGAGCCCCATGCTGGTTTCACTCTGTAGAAGAGATGGCGCGTTTGAGGCATGCGGGTTATGACAACTTGTACAGCTTAAATCCTTGCCTTCTCTGGAGGGATCTTTTACATTATGGGTCGGATGCGCTTTTCTCCCAAATGTTTTAACAATATGCATCCCCTCAATTTTATCTTTATGACAATCTGTACAGAGCTCCCAAGAAGGCTTTTTTAGGTAAAACTCGCTAAGCGATGAGTGTGCATTATGACACCTATTGCAGCGTCCGGACTCCGCAGGCTCATGATGGAACCTTTTTTTGCTCCACTCCTCTTTATATTTTTTATGGCAGGAGAAGCAAACTCCCTCTATCGGATCTGGAACACTATATTTTGTCCTATCTTTATCTGCCTTATTAAACACTCCTACCTCACCGTTATGACAAGATGTGCAGAGCCAATTTACCGATGGTGCATGTGAGTGCTTCTCTTTGTTTATACTCTTGTGACATCCATAACAGTTTGATTTTGTAATATCTTCAAATGCCACGCCACTTACTTCATTCACACTCATGTCGTGGCATTTTATACATAGCTTCTCATTCTCTTGGTTATGAAAATGTTTTTTGCTATACCCCTCTGGCGGGTATCTAAAATCTTTGTCAACTTTTGATACAAAAAAGAGCTCTCTGCTCTGCTCTTTTATAACTAAAGCATTTTTGTAGCCTGCCACTTTTATACTGTTTAGCCCAATATGAAGATTTATACTTTTACAGTAGTGTGAGCGCTCCTCATTAACCTCAATGCTAAACGTCTTGTTTGCATCTGTCGTTATTGAAATAAAATCTATTTTTTGGCTATCAGCCTCAATCACAAATGAAGCAATCCTCTCTTCATTTATACTAGAGATTTGCGGATTAAGCAATCTGAATCCTGTTTCATCCTGCGCAAAAAGCAAGAAAGAGCAGAACAGTAAAGAGAGTATATATTTTATGCAGATATACCTTCTCATTTTACAACTCTCTCAAATCTCTTTTTTAGAAAAAACGGCTGATTTGACGCATGCGGCGTATGGCACTCTATACATAAGCCCCCCTCGCTAGTACCACTACATGCAGAATTTTTGCTCTGCTGCGCTTTTATATGCTTATCTTTATGGCATCCCAGACATATCAGGTTTACATCTTTGCGTATAAACATGATGTAGGGACCGGAGTGAGGATTATGACACTTCTCGCAGTGTCCTGAATCCAATGGTTCATGGCGATATTTTGCATTACCCCATAACTCTTTGTTCTCCTCGTGACACTCAAAACATGAAGCATTAATAGGCTCTTTTGTGAGATATTTGGAGACACCTTTTTTGCTCTGTATATGACAGCTAGTACATAGCCAGTTTGCCGAAGGGGCATGAGCATACTTCTCTTTGTTTATACTCTTGTGACATCCATAACAGTTTGATTTTGTAATATCCTCAAATGCCACACCACTTACTTCATTCACACTCATGTCGTGACATTTTGCACAAAGTTTCTCATTATCTTTATTGTGAAAATAAGTATGGCTATACTCTTGTGGCGGATACCTAAACTGATGATAAAGCTCTGATGAGACATAAACATCTCTATTCTCTTGAGCTACTAAAACATTCTCTTTATAGGCTCTAATATCAACTCTGTTTTCACCGAGTCTCAGCTGAATGTTTTTGCACTCTGTATTTTTTTGGCTTTTCATATCTATCTCTATCTCCTCTAAGGGAGTCATTATTTTAATGATATCTACTCTTTTTTTGTCTATCTCTAAAACAACATTTAGCGTCAACTCAGTTTGAAGATGGTTCTGTTTTGGAGTGAGTACCTGCATAAACCCATCTTCTGCAAAAGCGCCTGTGAAAAATATAGCCAACGCTATAAAAGCTTTTGCAAAATCATAAGCAGATATCACTTTCCTATCCCTTTTGGATTAACACGGTCATAAGCAAACTCTTTATGACAAGCAGGAGCACAAGAACCACCCTCAGCACTCTCTTTAAACCTAAGCGGAAATTTTATACCGTTAAAATCGGTATAGTCCCTTATAAGATGCTTGTATTTAGAAGCATGTTCATCATGACAAGCTCTACATGCACGCCCTTTTCTATCGTTTACATGTAGGTAGTGCAGATTTACCTCGCCGTCTCTAAACGCAGTAATATTGTGCTCCTGTGAAGTAGTGATAAACTGTTTTGTAATTTTTTTCTCTGTGTGACACTTAAAACAAAAAAACTCTTTATTTGCCAAATCAGCATAAAAGTTTTGCGTAAAAGATTTTCTTAGAATGCTAAAGTTATCTGAACCGTGTGGATCGTGACAAGCTGAACATCCTCCCTCTTTTTTAACATCTTTTATTGGTTTGTGCCAATTTGGATTTTCGTCTAGATGCTTTTTCATATTCATAAGCATTCCGCCGTCTTCATCAGACTTTACTTCTTTGTCATGGCACTTTAAACATGTAGCAACCGGGTCTTTTTTAAGCAGTTTAACATGTTTTGTAGCATGCGGATCATGACACTCTAAACAGCGCTTCTCACTTGTATTTACACCACCATGTTTAAACTTTGCATGAGTTATTTTTTCTTTAATTGTATCATGGCAATCCAAACATAAATCCATCTTTGCATCAAGAGAAAGGAGTGATTTGTGATCTGCCGTATGTGCATCGTGACACTCTAAACAACTCTTTTCTACAATAGGCTTATGCTTAACCGCCAAGTCCATGTTGACAAACAGCTTTTCTGCTTTTGCACTGAATGTGCTTTTGCGGTCATGGCACTTCAGACATAGGGTATTTACAGACTCAGCCTTTAGTAACTTTTTTGTATTTGACTGATGCGGATCATGACAGTCCATGCATCGTCCATCTTTTGCAGGTTTATGATCAAACTTTTTTGTGTAGCGAGTCTTGTGACATTCATAACATATCTCAGAAATATTTTTCTTAACCAGCTCTCCGGGTTTATTATTCTTTGATGTATGGCAGATTTGGCATGCTCCCATCTTAAATGGTTCATGAAGATACTGCTTAAGCGGTTTGAATTTTGCAGGTAAATCTTCCATCTTAACAATTTTTGCTTTTATTGTTTGTGTTTTAGTGTGTGTTGGGATCTCTTCTTCTCTAATCTCATCAACTTGAATCTCTGGCGGTGCTTTTATAGCAAGAACAAGAGCCTCTTTTTTCTTATCAATAGAACTTTTAAACTCTTGGGCAAGTTTAGTGATATTGACATCTTTTAATTCATCATCGCTTATAGTAAAATTAACCTCTTCATAGGCATGTTTGGCATTTTTAAGACTATTTGTTATATTACCCATTATAGTAACAAAGCGACTCAGCTTATCAGCAACACCATATGACTGAAATAAGAATACACTCAGTGCTAATACCAACACTGTTATTATTATTTTTGTCATATTTTGTTTCATTACTATACCTCGTGTTTTTTAACTACCAAATTTCAATCAAACTATTAGTTTGATTGAAATTCACCTACTGGACACTCTTTTTCAATAACTTTATTTCGCACAAGTTTTTCCCTATCTGCGTGATGAGGGCTGTGACACTTATTACAATCTAGTGCAGCCATACGCTTATCAATTTCCTCTTTTGGATAATGACATGTGTAACAAAGCTCAGCTACCGTACGAGTCGTAATTGCAGCGGGCTTATCTGTTCTTGAAGCATGACATACGTTACACGCACCCAGGGTAAAAGGTGGATGCCCATGCTCTTTGAGTGGGAGAAATGCCTTTGGCAACTCACTGACATCTACGGTATGAGAGCTACCCGTAGTAGCTTTTATTCGTTCTTTGTCCATCTCTTTAAGAGAACGAGGATCTCCATGACTTGCATTAGCAAGATTGGTTGCAATCTGCTCCCCAATTTTTCCTAAACGCACAAACTTTTCACCAGCATTTGACATAGCAAGCAGAATGATAATGATAACAAGCACACCCACAATAATAGTTGGTTTAATATATTTTTGTTCCATCATATCTCCTTAATGCTTTTTATTATTTTCATTATATACTTCCACTGGCGGTGGCGGAAGATGTTTTTCTAGTTGATAGTGACCTACATTTCTGTGACAATCAACACACTTTGCACGCTCTTTCCCATCTTCACCTTCAACTAAAAGTTTTTCAGAGAAATAGGCTTTATGAGCAGTAAATGCCTTTTTATTTGGTCGGGTACCGCGTAATAAGTTTTCATGACAATGCAGACATCCACTATCATAAACCCAGTTACGACGCTCTCTGCGACGCTCATGCCAATCAATTTTTGAAGTATCGTGCGTAGTCTCAACCCACACATCCCACATACCGGTCTTAACCTTCTGTACCATATAACCAAGAGTAGATTCATGTGGCAAGTGACAATCCGCACAAGTAGCCATAATACCGCTATCACCGTACCCACCATGAACACTATTTCTATAAGCATCAGCCATAGGCTTCATAGAGTGGCAAGAACCACAAAAGTTTACGTCTGACGTATGCTTTACTGCAATGACCGTAACAAAAGATGTTCCCATCCCTACAACTACTCCACCTACTATAAGAGCAATTATAACCCTTATTCCAAAAGAGTATTTTCTCTTTCTTTCTATTCTCATATCATCTTTTTGCACTTTTCCCTCTTCCCTTTTATGTATACTTCTTGTAATTATTAACCTTTCTTTATTAATTTAAACTAAATATAGAGCAAAAGAATAAACTTTGTTTGAATGTGATTTTTTTGTGATTATTTCATACAATAATTAAATAGTAAATATAATATAAACATATAATTATCCTTCTATTTATAATTATTATTATTTATACAAAACAAAAAGCTGCATATCGATTTTTAAGAAATTAATTTACTTACTGCTGATATAATAACCCCTTACTGACAAAGTAATTTACGAGGAATAACTATGAAAAAAACAGTGCTTATACTTCTTCTGCACTCTTTGCTGATTTTAAACTCAGCCGTTGCTGCAGAGAAGATTGATATGAATAAAAAAGCTTTTATGTCCGTAAAAATAAAAGCCGAAAAAGGGGAAGCAAATAGCCAGTTTGCATTGGGTGGTATGTATTATCAAGGAATTGTTACCGATAAAGACCATGCCATGGCCGCTAAGTTGTACCAAAAAGCAGCAGATCAAGGTCATGCAAAAGCTATTTATAACCTCGCGGTTATGTACCACAAGGGTGATGGCGTAAAACAAAATGACAAAGAGGCTATCGCTCTGTTTTCCAAAGCAGCTAAAAAAGGTGATCAAAAATCGGCGCTTCATTTAGCGGACTTATATTATAAAGGTGACGGTGCAGAGCAGGATTATGCAAAAGCCTTTCCTCTATATAAGCAGGTTGCCGATGCAGGTTATCCACTGGCACAAAACAAAGTGGGCTATATGTATAAAAGTGGGCAAGGAGTTAAAAAGGATATAGAAAAAGCAAAAGAGTATCTAAGCAAGTCCGCAATGCAAAGCTGCGGAGAGGCTCAATATACGCTTGGCAGAATGTATCTTGAAGGCGACGGTGTTGCCAAAGATAAAAAAGAGGCAGAGGATCTCTTAAAAGAGGCTTACCTAAACGGAAACTCGGAAGCAAAACTGATTTTAGATCAAGAGCAGTGGCAAGTTGAAATTCAAGAGTCGGTTCTTCCAGAGGAGTAGAAGATGAAAAAAGCTTTACTTATTCTAATCTCAATCGCCACTGTAGCTTCCGCAACACAACTCTTTGATAGATGTGCGACTTGTCATGGAAAAAATGGTGAAAAACACTCTCAAAATCTAACAAAAAGCATTGCTGGCATGGACCAAAAAGAGGTTACCGCTATACTTCAAGAGTACAGAGCAGGCACTAGGAACACATACGGACTCGGAAGCATGATGCAAGGACAGGCAAAACGACTCTCTGATGCAGATATAAAAGAACTCTCTGGCTATATAGCATCTCTTGCTCCGATAGTCAAAATAGCTACAGAGCCTAAACGGACAAAAGATATGACTGCTGAAGAGATTTTTCAAAAATGCGCGGTATGCCATGGCGACAAGGGTCAAAAAAAATCGCTTGGCGTAAGCAAACTGATTGCTGGAATGAGTGCAACAGAAGTTGTAAAAGATTTAAAGGAATATAAAGCAGGTACAAGAAATACTTACGGTCAAGGAGTCATGATGAATGGGCAGGCTTCAAAACTCTCTGAGAAGCAGATGAATGCCGTAGCTATTCTTATAGAAGCTCTACCTCTAGTTCTAACTCAAGAACAAAAAGATGCCCAGAAAAAAGCCAAAAAAATAACTCAAGAAGAGATTGACTACAACAACTTTATGGAAGAATACTTCAAAGCAAGTAAAAACCCCAACGAAACTTTTGAAGCAGCAAAAAAAAGATATGAAGAACATAAAAAAATTTTAAAGGAACAAAATGAACAAAATATCAATAGCAATTAGTGTTGCCGCACTTTTAATGTACGGCTGTAGCGATAAGCCTAAAGAACAAGAGAGTTCAACCCAAATAAGCAAAAGTGTCGAGGAGAGTATTCCTAAAAGTATGTATGGCGTGCCTGCCACAGAGCAAGCACAAGCAAACGCACCTGCTAAGGGTAATGTACAGTTAAACACGCCTCATATAGCAAAGGCACTAGAGACTATAAATGGCGGCGGTTACACTTATGCTAAAGTTGATGAAGGCGGAAACATATACTGGATAGCAGGTCCACAGACAAATGTTGTTGTTGGAAGCTCTATCTCGTTCTTGGAGCAGATGGTTATGAATGATTTTACAAGTAAGTCGTTAAATAAACATTTTGACCAGTTAGTTTTTGTAAGTGCTATTGTACCCGCAGATGGAAGTGCTACAGATGCATCTGCTAAAACATTGACCCTAGAGGATGCTCATGCAAATTGCGACCACTCAAAAGAGCCTGCAACAACAGCAACGGTAACGCAGCCTGATTCAGCTGCCATCTCTGTAGCAAAAAACAAAGGCGGATACACTATAGAAGAGCTATATACAAAAAAAGCTGCCCTTAAAGACAAAAGCGTAAAAATAAATGCTAAGATAGTCAAAATTTCTAAAAATATTATGGGTAAGGATTGGATTCATCTTCAAGATGGCTCTGGTAGTGCAGGCACAAACGATATAATCGCAACGGCGGTAAACTCAACCGTACAAGTAGGAGACACAGTTACTGCAAACGGAATAGTCAAAACAGACATCGACCTCGGTTACGGGTACAACTTCTCTGTACTTATAGAAGAAGCTAAATTTACCTCTTTATAATATATATATAGATTGGGATATCTTTAAAGGATACCCACTCTAGCCTCTACTTCTTTGCAGGAAAATCTTTAAAAAGCTCGGAAATAACTTTTTTTAAATAGTTGTTTTTCTCTTCTTGCGTATGACCTTTTGAGAGCTCATCTATTGCTATACCCTGCCAAACAACCCTGTTTTCCTTGACATCAAAAACTTCTAGAATAAGTTTGCCCTCTTCATACTCGTTAGTTCTTGTAGTTACCCTAACATCAGGCTCTGCTGTAACCATTCCTGAAGGATAGCCTCTTGGATAAATAGCTGCGGGACCCATTGCTCCATAATATACATACGGTATAGGTCTGATTCCGATAGTCTCATAATTAGTCTCCATCTGACTCTTTTTTTGCACATCAAGATGCATTGTAATATAAAACTCAGCTTTGTTCTTAGGAGACTTTATATACCCCTTCTCTTGCATATACGCATCTAGCAGTCTGCTGATGCGATCTCTGTCAAAATCTCTCGCATCATTTCTGTTTGTATAGACCACGCTAAACGTAGAGAGGCTTGAGAATTTATACTCCGGATCATAATCAACCTGTACCTCAAGCGTCGAACACCCCGCTGTCAAAATAGCAATCGCAACTGCCATAAACCATTTTTTCATCTCTTCTCTCCTTTGGTATCTGTTTGCTTATATCTACTTTGTGATTATCGGTTTTACTTTTACCAATTTTTCACGATTTAACGATGCCATGATAATAACTAAAACTATTACAGAGATAACATAGTATATCCACTCTGGTACCGGAACAGGATCTCCTGCGGCATAAGAGTGCATACCCGAGAGATAATAGTTCACTCCAAAGTAAGTCATAATGACTGATGCATACGCTATAACGGAGACTACATTATATAAAAAGTTTGACTTGAGTGCGGGGATAAAACGCATGTGTGTTGCAAAAACATAAACAGCGATTGTAACTATAGTCCAAGTCTCTTTAGGGTCCCATCCCCAATATCTTCCCCAGGACTCGTTTGCCCAAACACCTCCGATAAAGTTTCCAAGCGTAAGAAGAGAAAGTCCCACAATCATTGACATCTGGCTTATACGAGTAGATTCCATAATGTTAACGCTAATCTGCTCACGTTTACTCTTATTTGCAAGCATAATATAAAATATCAACGATATAAAGCCAAGCAGTGTACTAAGCCCAAGGAAGCCGTAACTCGCCGTAATTATAGATACATGTATAGTCAGCCAGTAGGATTTAAGTACAGGTACCATGGTCGTGATTTGAGGATCAAGCCAGCTTAAGTGTGCTACAAAAAGTGTTATTCCCGAAAAAAGACCTGTAGTTGCAACTGCAAGCTCTGATGACCTTGCGAACAAGAGACCGGCTAAAATTATACTCCATGAGATATAAAGCATCGCCTCATATCCGTTACTCCACGGTGCATGCCCTGCTATGTACCATCGAAGTCCAAGGCTAAACGTATGAACGACAAATGCAACTGCAAAAATAACAAGTATCACGCGCACAACTCTTTTTAAGTCTAGAGCAGGTTTTGCTAAACGGATAAAAATCAACACAAGCAAAAGAAGACCGGACAACAGATAGATAGGGTAAAGCCTCTCAAAGATTTGTAGCTTGTTATATAACAACTCTGCTTTTATAAGCATATCTTCTGCTACTAGCTCTGGGTTTATCTTAACCTGATATGCTTTAATGTCGTCAATTGCCTTGTTTGCATCACTCCAGTTACCACTCTGCAACCCTTTAGAGAGTCCCAGAGAGTTGCTTCTTAAAAGAGCCATTACCTCATTTGCGGCTTCACTAGGAAAAGTTTCTAATGCCTCTTGAGGATAGTACCACTTATGAGTCTGATCTCCTTTTAAAGGAAAGACGGTCATAAAACGTCCTGAATATACCATATAAGCGACATTTACTCTCTCATCTACTTTAATAATCTCTTTTTCGTAAGTGCCTCTCTCTGCAGGGCGTTTTCTAAGAGCCTCTTCCGCCAATGGACCTAAAATATAGTTACCGAATTTATCAAAAACTATGCTGTAGGCAAAACTGTTTTTTGACTCTTCTATTCCTAGCTCTTTTTTCAGTTTCGGGTGGAAGATTTTAATCATCTCCACCTCTTTCCAAGCTTCAGGGTTTGATGCCATGCCTAAAATTATCTGATTGTGACTGAGTCCAAACATACTACTTTTTGCAGTAATTTTATTTAGATACTCCATACTCATCGTATCAAGAGGCTTAATCCTGCCGTCACGACTCTGAACAAGCAGAGTCCCATAGTGATTTGCATGGTTTGCATCAACATGTTTAATTTGCCCGGCATCAGCAGTTGATGCGACAAGAGGCTGCGTGCCAAAAAGTGTTGTAAAAGCCACAACTGCTGCAACAACTCCAGCCTTGTACTCATATTTCATGCGGGCAAGTTTTCCGAAGTAGCTATTTGGATTTAAAAGGTTTAGAAACATCCCTATTCCAAGCATTATATAGCCTATATAGGTAGGCCACTTTCCTGGGTCATGATTTACAGATAGTACAGTTCCTTTTTCATCTTTGTCGTAAGATGATTGAAAAAAGAGATATCCACCATAGTCAAGTACATTGTTCATATAAATCTTATAATCCTCTTTTATACTGTTTTTATTATCCAACAGAGTAATATAGCTCTCATAAGAGGATGGACTCATCGAGCCTGGGTACTTTAGCATCACAAATTTATTTAGCTTAAGCGCAAACGGTAGCTCTAAAATCTTTGCACCCCACTCTAGTGTAAGCTCTATATCATCCATATTTAGCAGCTCTGTAAAGCCCTGATAACGCTTTCCTTTACCCATCATAGCGACCTCACGTGTTTCTCCGTTGTATGTAACATCTACTACGAGTGCAGATAGCGGGTTTTTATCCATGTTAAGATTCTGTTTTGCAGTTTTTTGATATTCATCTGCATCAACAACCTTGACTGCACCTCTCTCATAAACTTCTTTGGCAACTACCTGAACGCCTCTGACATTATAGAGCTCTCCCGCATCAAATGCGTACTTCACGCCTGCTTCATAAACGCCCTCTGTTCTATCAGCCATTTTTGTCCATCCGATAGGAACATTAGCCACAAAAGATATTTTATCTCCCTCGCTCATAAGGCGAATAACAGGCTTGTTTACAGAGACTTCTTTGTCAAAAAATACGGCAAGCGGACCGACATCAAAAGATTCTCCGCTGCTTATAAAATACTTCTCAGGTCCCTGAGGCGTCATTATGACAAGTCCTGCTATAGGCTTTCCGTTTGGATCTTCAACAACCGTTTTTACCGCTTTTGCTATAAAACCTTTATAGGTTACCTTAAGCTCTTTATCGTCAATATATAAACTCTCGCTAAAGTCTCTTCCCCCAAGCTCAGAGACATAAACTACCTTATGTTTTATAAACTCTTTAGGGCCCTTTTTTGCCTCTATCTGCAAAAATGCATCAGATGAGAGCATGCGGTGTTCAGTTGCACCTTCACGTATATTCATTATGCCCTCATAACCCCAGTAACGTGTTATTCCAGAACCTATTAAAATAACTATAAATCCTACGTGGAATATAAGAACAGGAATCTTTTTTTTCTGAATCATTTTATATCGAAAAATATTTCCCAAAATACTTATTCCCAGCAGTATCTGAATTGCCTCAAACCATCTGCTTGCATATATAACAGCCCAAGAAGTATTTACACCGTAATCATTTTCTATAAACGTTCCTACGCCGCTTGCGGCTCCAAATAACAGAATTAGAACGGCCATTAATTTCATAGAGATTAAAAATGACCACACTTTTTTAATAAATGTCATACTTGTCCTTAAAGTTTTAAATCTTGCAAAGTATTATAACAGTTTGTAATACTTTTATGAAGCAGGGAGTCTATCACAGAGTTATTACGCAACGGTTAATGTGTCTCTATTTTTCCTTGCACAGCCTCCTCTTTTGGCTTCTCTTTTTTTTCTAGCAAAGATGTCTCATGCGTATTTGGCTCCGTAAAAACCTCCTCTTGAAGATTTTCAACAGCAACTATTATCCACTCCCCATGATGTTTTTTTAGCGTATATTTCATCTTATAAAAGATTGTCATAGGTTTTAATGCATAATCTCTCTTTACCAAGTCAGCATACCCAAATGTCCAGTTCTCCATAGTTCTTATGGTGGCATTATTCTCATTGTAAGCAATCGGAGAGAACCTTAAGTCATTTATCTGCGCAACCATGGCAAGATTGCTGAACTTCCAAGAGTCTGCCCAAACCATCAACTTAAAATATACCTCTTGAGAGAGCATATCTTTTAAAAGTTTTGTATTGCCGCTATTTGTCATCTTGATGATTCCATAGTTATATTTCAACAACGAATCTTTTATGCGTTTATCATCATTTACATTTGAGCTAGCAAAACAAAGCTGCACTAAAAATAGTAATATTAATAAAAAAAATCTCATCTTACACCTACGGCATCAAGTTCAAGTCATAACCACCGGCATTTGTGGTATGACAGCTGCCACCACCTGCATGCGTAGCATATGCATCCCGCGGGTCAACAAGCGTGTAAGCATTTTTTCGATATCCAATCATAGTCAACTTATTCCCTTGATAATTATATGGCGCCGGCCAACCCTGATATCCAACCAGTCTAGAAACAGAAGAACCATGCGGTATTGCTACATGGCACTGAACGCATTGGTAACCTTTGTTTGCCATCTTATTCCACCATGTAGTATGTGGCTCCTTAGGGTCATGGCAGTTTGCGCAAAATAGCTCTTGGGCAGTATTGTTTTTCAAATCATCCATAGTGTAAAGAGTAATACCATCTGGCTTCATCGGCCAGTGTTGATTTACACCTTTAAGAATATACTTTAAGTTTGAGCCATGAGGACCTTTTGGGTCGCCTCCAAGCTCATTATCGGCTCCGTGACAATCAGAACAGTACATAGTGTTAAGCCCTGGATTCTCTTTCCACGGCGTAAGCAGCTGAATTGTATCAAGCTCCTTTGGAGCATAAGCACCACTTCTTCCAAGAGAATTTATAACAACAGGGTGTCCAGATTTATTGTTTATATTCATCTCCCATGCCACATCCGTAAGCAAAGTACCGCCTGCTGAAGTATAAGTTGAAGGAGCATATTTATTAGCTACAAGACCTATTCCCCAATATGAGTGACATTTAAAACAGATTTGGTACTCCTTCTCTGAACTCTCCATGGTTGTAAATGTAGTCGGCTGTGTCCATTCTGGCGGCCATGTTGGCTCAATACCGGAGACTCCCTTAAGTACATTTGAGACAAGATTTGTAGATCCTCCGGGCACGCCATACCATGAACCGTCAACTATATGTGTGCCGGCACGTGCACGGTGCGGATTGTGACAATCCATACAAACAGCATGTTTATTTGTTTCCCAGTCCATCCCTTTTATAGCAAGCGGGTCAAGATTGCCTGTTCCATAGAGCGTATCAAGATTTGTATGCTGAGTTCCCACAATATTATCCTCCGCCAAGACAGGATGAGTATATAATCTGCTTAAAATAGACTTTATATCTTTTGCCCCGCCGACACCATGACAAGCAGCACCACCCTCAGTAGAGGCAGCTCCTTGAAAACATGTCTGCTCGTTAACCTGTCTATTTAAGTATCCTACACCCTCCCCGTTGTGAGGCACATGACAATTTGCACACCCAAGCTCTTTTACAGCACCAGTTCCATATCTTGCAATAAGTTCTGCATCGGTATATGTTGGATTACCTGGAGGATTTTGGTGCACACTCCCTGTCCAATCCGTTTTTTCATGACAAGATGTACATGTGCCTACAAAATTTTGCCCATGGTTTGCCCCGCTGTCATAGTGTAAAAACTTACTATTCTCTTTATGCGGATTATGGCAGGAGGAACACTCTACATATTTTCCGCTGTATCCTGCATACTCATAAAGTTTTATAGGAGCGTCTGGTATTGCTTTTAGCTCCATTGAGCGGATTCCGCCATTGCCAAAGGTTTTACTTATTGTCGGGTCATAGACAACTCCTACGGGATGATGATTTGAGAGATCCGCGCCTATAAATCCTACTGCTGTATCGGGTATGGTTCCATCGGGGGCATCACCGCTCATATCTATTGTTGAGGAGCCATCATAATCACGTCTAAGTTTTGAGACTGCACCGACGGCAATCGTTCCATCATGACAACTAAGACATTGACGAGAGAGTGCCCCCGGAGTATCATTTGCCGAGCCAAGGTCTGAGGCAATTGAAGGGTAACCCATCCGTCTTAGATAATCACTATCATACATAACATAGTCTGTTGTGGGCATACTTCTGTTCCAAAGCGGCTTTCCAATAGTCTGTGAGAAATGCGGTATATGACAAAAGACGCAAACCTCAGTTTCACTCGTAGCTTTTATGTTTCCTACAGCACTTGTTACCGAGAGGTTATGCTTTGTATTTACAATCGAGGCTGCCGACTCAATGGTTGAAAAAAACAAAAAAACCAATAAAGTAATTATTAAAGATTTCATTTTAAACTCCTTATCTGTGCTGAGTTAATAAGCTTAAAGAGTTGAATGCGGTTATTATTGGTATCTGTTACATATATTATATTATCTTTTGTTATTGAAATATCTTCTGCTAGGGCAAATTCGCCTCTTTTATCTCCATAACGACCAAGCACCATTAATAGCTCTTTTTTTTGATTAAAAATCTGTATATTGTTAAACATCGTATCACATACATAAATATTCTCATCACTATCTATCGAGATACCCCTAGGACTACCAAAGTTCCCTATCTCTTGCCCTAACTTACCAAATTTATCTATAAACCCTCCATCACTACCGAGTATCTGCACACGATGATTCATAGAGTCAGACACATAAAGCTTTCCATCATGACCGATATCCATAAAGGTAGGTCTGTTAAACTCTCCATCGCCTGTGCCGTTTTTGCCGATAGATCCTAAGTAGTCCCCTTTTAGAGAAGTTACGTGTATCTGGCTTGAGAGCGCATCTACGATATAGAGTTTTTTATCTGGGCTTATAGCAATTCCAACCGGTCTTTGCAGCATTTTTGGCTCTATAGAGTATTTGTAATCTCCATCTTTTTCAAAGACATATATTTTAGCTCTTACGGAGTCTGAGACATAAATATTTCCACTCTCATCAGTCGTAATATCTATAGGATATAAAAACTGCTCCTTTTTAGAACCGCTAATCGTAATCATATTATTCTTTTTTTTATCAAATATATAGAGTGATTTTGTAGCTATATCGGTCGTATAAACTCTCTCTTCATGAGCGTGAACACCAAACGGAGCTCGGAGGCTTCTCTCCTCTTTACCGAATAAAAAATCAAAAGCCTTTGAAAAAAAACCTTTTTTTATCCCTAAATCATCAGAATTATGGATAGAAGAGACAAACTCTATTTTGGCCTCATCCGGCGGCGGTGGCCATACCAATTTTACTCTCTCTTGAGCATAAAAAGTATTGAAGCCCCCTATAAAAACCAGCATATATAAAAAAATTTTCATCTCTTTTTCCCCTTTAAAATGTCCGCGTCAACTGTACTCTAAAAGTTGAACGCTCATTTTGTATTGTGTTTAAAACACTCTCTATCTCACTCTTATTATACTGATATCCCATTAAAAAACTAGTTTTTCCTGCTTTGAATGTCAAATTTGCATTTCCTGAATGCTCAAGAGTATTGTATGCTTCGTTTATCCTTGCGGAAGCATCAAACATCCAGTTATTGAAAAACCTATAGTTCATATTCATCTCTGCTCTTGGGTCAACACGGCTGTTGGTTTCATTATCAGTTTTTGTGTTTACATATTCTGCTCCAACTCTAAATCTGATTCGTCCTCTTGCGCCAAGTCTAAAATGAAAATCTAAAGACTCCATTATATTTGTCGTTGAATAGCTGCTTCTTCCTTCTGGCGTAATTAAAGAAGGCGCAGGGATAGTATTTGTATGACTGTATCTGGCAGTAATATTATTATTTACGATACTAAAAATTTTTGACAAAAAATAGAGCCCAAAGTTATATCTCTGCTCTTCTCTTTTTGTAGAGTACAAAGAGTGATAGTAGCCACTGTCTATATTTAAATTTGAATTGATAGAAGGGAAATTTTTTCTCCCTCTAGCGGTGAGCTGAATGTTATATCTCTCTGTACTTGTTTTTGTAGTGGTTGAGTTTGCATCTAAGATGGTTTTTACTATAGAATCATTTTTTTGCACACCCACCCTGCTTACAAGAGTAAAAGAAACATCTGAAAATATAGTAGTTGCATAGTTGTGAGTAGCATCTAAATTAACATACGAATTGCTGCCACTTGAGGTCGTGCTATCATATAAATATGCCATGGCAGACTCTGATAAAGTAATACTCGGAGTTACCCTGTAGTTAACTCCTTGATTAATGTTTAACGAGTCAAAAATATATTTTTCACCCCCTGTTAAATCTCCATACTCCATTGTCGTTCCAAGAAACGATAAGTAAGTGTCATAGTCGGCATTTTTTGGTCTATAGTTTAGATTCACGCCTGCATCCATAGTCTCTCTTGCATAATATTCATCATTTTCATATGATGCAGTAGAATCTATATTAAAAGCATCAGAAGCTTTCCAGTTATGAGATATTGCAAATATATCTTTGACTTGATTAATGCTCGTAATTTCATCGTTAATATAGTTTTGTTCATTTTCCAATATGGAGTGTGAATAGTTTGCTTGTACGTTATGCTTTTCTTTGTTATAACGAAATGAACTACTGTAAGTTGTAGTTCGAGAATCTTGCAGTCTGTCGCTGAACTCTGCCACTGTTTTTATTGTAGTAGCCCCATATGTAACCATATACGGTTCAAATTTTAAAGAACCGGTTACTCCCTCGCCGCTTGTCTCATACTGATAATTTGTTGAGTAAGCGCTATAAACCGTATTTACCGGTCTTTGTGTTTTATTCGCATAAATAGTAAAAGGAACTTTTGTGTCTTTGATAAAATCAAGATATGCTTTATAATCTTCCCCGTAAGTTTTACGCTTTGATGTCTCTTTGTCTCTTTGAAGTTTTTCTGTATCAAATCTAATAAGACCTTCAAGTGAGTAGTCAAGCAGACGTGGACTATAGATATTGCCTTTGTACCCCATTTTATACTCTTGTAAAAAGTTCTCTTTTGAGTTCTCTCTTCCGCTATTGGTATAATCATCTTGAATATATAGATAATTTAGGCTTCCATAAAGTCCACCATCGGGATAATCATTTGCCGCAAGCCTTGAGACTAATGCAAGGGTTAGACAGAGGCAACATAGGGTTTTTTTTTGTAACACGCTATTGTTTCACAATCACCGAATTTAGCATTAGCCTCTCAAGTAGTTTTGCTTTTTTTTCATCTTCTTCTTTGGTTTTTAAATCCTTCTTAAGTCCATCTTTGACTTCTTCAAAAGAGAGCTGATTTGATAGGGCTTTATCTTCCACTTTTACTATAAAAAAACCGATATCTTGTTCTATAATCTCACTTGTTTGCCCAATTTCCATAGAAAAAGCAGCATCTTCAACCGCTACTTCCAGTCTTCCTCTATGAAGGAATCCCATATCTCCGCCTTTAATGCGGCTCATAGCAGTAGAGTATTTTGCCGCTACATCTGCAAAAGGAGTCCCCTTTTTTATCTCTGCCATTGCATCATCAACTCTCTTTTTTGCTTTGCTTTTGCCTTCTGGATCTTCAGGGTTGTTTCTTATATGTATCAGTCTAACTCTTATCTTTTCAGGTTCTTTAAATTTGTAGCTATTTTTTTCATAATAGTCTCTTAGCGCTCTATCGCTAATATCACTCTTTATCTCTTTTTTATAAAGTTTTTTTAGTGTTTCATCTTTTTTAACAACTTCTCTAAAAGTCTCTTTTGTAAATCCAAGCTGCTTCACTGCTTCTTCTAGCTTTTCTTTAGAGCCGTAAGTTGCAGCGAGATTTGTCATAACTTCATCTACTTCACTCTCACTTGTTTTTATATTTTTTGAAACAGCATAAGTATAAAGCAGTGTTTTTTCAATCAATGTTTCCAGTGCTTTTTCTTGTAAATCTTTTAGCTTTTCAGCATTTACGCTTGAGTGAAAATATGCTTTTGGAAGCAGTTTTCCAACCTCTTTGTCTCTCTCATCTACTGAAATAGCAGTACCATTGACAACTGCAACCGTAGATTCCGGTAACAGTATCTTACCTGCGTATAAAAATGTGCCTAAAACGGCTATTAAAAATACTTTATTCAAAACCCCACCCTACTTTTTTTCTGTTTTATTATCCGATTCTAGATTTGGAGGAGCAGTAATTTCACTATATTTCTGAGGATTGTTCTCTTTCCATTTCTCACTAATATACTGAAATGTCTGTACTCTTCCGCTAAAACCATCAGCAACTATTATCTTGTCATTCTCATCTATATATACTCCAGTAACTAGACGAAACTGAGTTGGACCATAACCCCCACCGCCAAAAAACATAAGCAGTGCGCTTCCCTTCTCATCAAATATCTGAATATTGTTAAACGCGCTATCAGCTATATAAATGTTACCCTCACTGTCAATACCGACACCTTTTGGTCTTGCAAATGTTCCCGGCTTATTGCCGATATTTCCAAACTTGCTTATAAATTTTCCATCTTTATCAAATATTTGTACTCGAAAGTTTTGTGTATCTACAACTACTATATTTCCATTTCTTTGATCTACTGCAATGTTTGTAGGAAAGTTAAACTCTGCATCATTTGTGCCTCTTTGACCTACGCTATACAGAAGCTCTTTTGTAGCAATATCGTAAGCTTTAAACTGATGCGCTTTTGTATCTACAACATAAAGTCTGTGCTGTTTTTTATCTACTGCAATTCCCGTAGGGCTTGCAAACTCCATTCTATCCCCAAGAACAAAATTTAGCTCTCCGTTTAAGTTATAGCCGTTTATTTTTCTCTCACGCGAATCACTTACATATAAATTTTTATCTCTATCAAATGCAATTCCAACAGGTGCAGCAAGTCTGCCTACTATACCGTTGCCTATAAACTTAAGCTCTCTGCTATTCTCATCTATTACAAATACTGCATCCGAACCTGTATCCGCAACATACACTTTGCCATCTTGAAGTCCAACACCATATGGCTTGATGATGTTTGAAACCTTTTTTTCACTCTTTTTTTCACCCAAAAAAACATCTAATGCACTTGACTTATCCTCTTTTGCACCACCTCTGTATGTGGTTAGATACAGTATTTTTGGTGTTTGTGGATATTGAGGAAATGTTATAATTTTTTCTACTTCAACCTCTTTGGTAGCACAAGCCTGAAAAAAGAACATTATAATAACTTGAATTGAAAGAAAGATGATTTTCATATAAGACTCCGACTTTGATATAATAATATTGCATTATAACAAAGAAAGTATAATGGGAAAATGAAGACAGCAGGGAGGAAGAACCTCTCTACTGAATATTATTTATTGTGGCAACCTAGACAAAGGTAGCTGTTTTTATTTGTATGGCGAAGGAAGTTAACTTCAGTAGCTGTTGCTTGATCATTTCCACCGTTATGTGGATCATGACAACTACCGCACTCTACTTGATCATTTGTAGGCCCGCGAAGCAAATCTCCAATAGTTGTAGCACCCAACCAAGCAATATTATCACCTAGTGTTGCAAGATTTACAGTAGTCGCTCTAAGTCCAGCTTTACCCTCTGTATATATAATCGATACAGGATGATCGTTTGTCAAATCAGGGTTACCCGTAGTCGTAGCATTTAGCGGACCACCTATGTTCCCGCCATACTGAGTCGCAAGACCAGTTACTATGTCTTTAGATCCAGTTACTGATTTCATACCAGAACCGGGTGCATTTACAATAGAGTCTATCGCACTAACACCATCATGACAGCTAAGGCATGCTAAAGACGGACTCGCCGGAGCTGCCTCTGTATTTGTTCCTGCTATTGTTGCACCATACATATCAAATGTTCCCGCTGGAGTAGCCTTGTTCCACAAAGGCGCACCTGTAAAAGCGGAGTTTGCCGCGTGAGGCGTATGACAATATACACATATCTCCCCATTGTCAGCAGTTGAACTATCTAATCCAGCAAGAGCGGACAAGTCATGCGGACTACCACTAATCGGACCAGCAAATACAGACGAGGCACCTAACATTGATGCAAACAGAATAACTTTGATTTTATTACTAATCATTTTGTCTCCTTCCCTAATAGTATATAATTTTTTGTAATACTATTTTCTAGTACAAGTATAACTAAATCTAAATTAAACATGATTAAAAGAGAGAAAAAAATCACTTTGACTTATATCAAGTCACTTTTTGTAACAAAAATATAGATAAATTGTAATATTGTGATATTTTTGTGATAAGAATAACTGTTTGTTTACTTCTTGTGGCATCTTTGACATACGCCATAAGGCATAGTTCCCTTCATTCTTAACAGAGATATTCCGCCGGAACCGTGCGGGTTATGGCATCCGCTACAAGTAAGTTCTCTTCCGGGACGTGCAGGGTCTTCTCTATCTCTTGTTGGATGTCCTCCACTTTTATTCGGTGCACCAAAACCTATAGCTGATGTAACATGTTGTCCATTTGATTTTTCAGCATGACATGTAGTGCACAACTCCCAGATTGATTTTCTTAGAAAAAACTCGTTGTCTGAGCCGTGTGGGTTATGACACCTCTCACATCTTCCATCATTCACAGGACCATGTCCAAATTTACTCTCTTCCCACTCTTTAACATCCTCGTGACACTCTGCACAAGTTTTTGCCACTGGATCTGCTACTAAGTATTTTGAAGCGCCTTTATCTTGCATATTATACTCGCCAAATTTTCCATTATGGCAATTGATGCAAAGCCAGTTGGCAGCTGGAGCATGTGTGTTTTTTGTACTTATCATGCTGTTGTGACACTCATAACATGTGGTTTTTGTCACATCTTCAAGAGCTTCATTATTCGTTGGAATATTTGATGTCATATTGTGACATGAGGCACACTTCTTCTCTTTGGCATCCTGATGAAAAAATCTTATCTTGTACTCATCAAGCTCATATTCATCAACTCCCTCAAAAAGTTCTGAAAGAAAATAGAGCACTCTACTACTTTTACCTATAGGTTTTGCATCCTTGTAAAGAGTAACAAAAACAGTGTTTTCTCCCGGATTGAGGTTAATTGTTTTACAGTATGTATCTTTTTGCGGTTTTATTTCTAATGTCGTAGTTATATCACTTTGCTCTATAACTATATAGTCTGCCTCTTTAAGCGTAGCATTTATTACAAAAGTGCTGCTCTCTCCAATATAACGTGTTTTATCTTGAGGCTGAAGTATTAAGGAAGATATCTCTTGCGCATTACCACTTATTGTGGTAAATAACAAGAGAAATAAGTATATAAATTTAAAACTCATTTTATTTAAGGTTAACTTTTGGCGTTGCTCTGTCATAGTGACGGCGAGCGTGGCAGGCAGGTGCACATGAACCGCCGTTTTCCGTTTCAATGAAACGAATAGGGAAGTTTATCTTACCAAACTTCGTCTTTGCTCTTAAGTGGTGCGGATACTCTTTTGTACCATGGAAATCATGACAAGCTCGGCAAGAGCGACCTTTTTCTTTGTTTACATGTACAAAGTGCATATTGTTTGAGCCGTTTCTAAAATTTGTCGCTGTTGTTGTATTGGCATCCATAATCTTCTCTTTTTCATGGCACTGAAAACAGATATAGTTATCCTCTTCAAACTTATCATAGAAAGTTCTAGGGAACGGCTTGTTCAACATTCTTAAGTTATTTGAACCATGCGGATTGTGACATGCTGCACAATCTCCCCAGAGAATAGGACCATGCCAGTCAGGATTATTTTCAAGATGTTTTCCTATATTTAGAATCTTACTACCGTCTTCATCTCTTGTTAATGATTCGCTGTGACATGACAAACAGAGCTCTTTTGAAGTATTTTTAATCAAATTCATCGGCACCTCTGAGCCATGCGCATCATGACACTCTAAACACTTTCTAGGTCTATCAAGTGCGCCGTGCTTATCTGTTACCGTGCTTGTCCAAACTTCTTTATCGACATGGCACATAACACAGAGATCTTTTTTACCATCGGCTTTTAATTGATACTGATGATCCTCGGTATGGGGGTCATGGCAATTAATACACTGATCTTTTACTGGCGAGTGGATATTTGCGGTATTGCGCATAAACTCATCTTTAGCTTGATGACATGAAACACAAAGCTCATTTATACTAGATGCTGTTAATAATTTTGCATTATCTGATTCATGTGGATTATGGCAAGCTGTACATGCACCTGCTGCTACCGGACCATGAATAAATGCTTTGGTGTCTTTTGCTTCATGACACATAGCACATAACTCAGGAGGATCCATAATAAGAGCTCCTTCCCCCTTTGCGTCCGTATGACAAACAGTACAGTCACCCCACTCAAAAGGAGGGTGCTGAACTTTTTTTGATGCTTTGAGTTCTGTGCCGTAAAACTTCTCAGCATCTGTTAAAACAGCTCCTTGTGCGAAGACACTAACAGATAGCATGACAACTACTATCTTTAATATAAAAAACCAGCTATATTTCATATTTATTTTTCTCTTTCCTCACTATTTATTAAAACGGTCTGTCGTTTGCAGAAATGATGTACATTGTAAGCGCTTGCATATCCGGATCAAAAAGCGACCTGATTTTTACAAGTTGCGGATCCATAACCGGTGCACGCGCAGGATCAATAATAGCCGGTGCCTGTCCTCTAAGATAAGAGAGAAGTTCTCTCTCTTTTCCTAGATACTCTCTGGCAATTGTAGACAATGATGGCCCGATTGTATCTATATCATCTTTATGACATGTCACACACCCTTTTGTTTCAAATATCACTTGACCTCTTTGGGCACTTATATCTTGAGCCCAAATATTACACAAAAAAAGTGTTGAAATCGATAAGCCTACTATTGTTTTTTTCATCTAAAAGCTCCCTTGTTTTAGTTATTTTAGTTATACTGTGTCCGATTATATCATAACTTTTTCTAATTTTAATATGAATTTATCATCTTTTTTTTTCATCTTTTTGCACTGTTTTTGTACCTTCTATTAAATAATTGTACAGACTTAATTTTTCCTGTATATCCCTTATTTTAGGCATTTTAAATTTAATTTTAAAATGTATTAAATGAGACTTTTTTAACGGATTTAAGATTTTATATTACAAAATGAATATTTTTACTTTTAGTATTTTTGTAACATTACTTCTCTTATTTTCAGCAGATAACAATACTTTTTATCTCACTCATCTCTTCTATAGCAAAGCGCGGCCCCTCTCGTCCCACACCACTAAGTTTCACTCCGCCATAAGGTTGAATATCAAAACGCAGAGTCGGTATGTCGTTAATTACCACTCCTCCTGCGTCAAGTTCGTAGATTGCTCTTTTTGTAAGACTCAAATCATTTGTGAAGATTGAAAATTGAAGCCCGTAAGGAGAGTTGTTCATACGCACAAGCGCATCATCAAAACTCTCAACTCTAATCAAAGAGACTATCGGTGCAAAAACTTCCTCACAAACAATCGCCATATCATCTCGAACCTCGCTCATAATACATGGGTAAAAAAGCCGCCCCTCTATCTTTGGAGAGAGCATAGCGGTTGCTCCCTCTTTTATGGCACTCTCTACCCAACTCATAGCCCTCTTGCACGCCTCATCATCAATAAGCGGACCCATAAAAGTATCCTCCTCATAAGGAGAACCGACAACGAGTTTTTTTGTTTGCTCTGCCATCTTTTGCGCAAACTCATCATATATTTTTGCATTGACATAGATGCGCTGAAGCGAGATGCAGACCTGCCCAGAGTTTACAAATGCGCCGATAGCACATCTTGAAGCCGCCAAATCCAAATCCGCACTCTCATCAATATAAGTCGCGGCATTTCCTCCAAGCTCAAGAGAGATTTTTTTAATTCCGGCACTCTTTGCAATAATATTACCGACAGCAACGCTGCCCGTAAAGCTTATAACCCGTGGTATCTCGCTTGTAATAAGCGCACTACCTACCTCAGCATCACCATAAACAACGCTAAGAGCATCTTTTATCGCATACTCACTCTCTATAAATAGTTTTGCAAATTTATAGGCGGTAAGTGGGGCCTCGGGAGTCGGTTTTAACACAACTGCATTTCCTGCCGCTAAAGCAGGAGCCAGTTTGTGCGCCACTAAATTTAGCGGAAAGTTAAAAGGAGTAATTGCCACAACAACCCCCGCACTCTCGCGTATAAAAAAGGCTGTCGTTTTTTTACCGCTTCTCATAGCATCAGTGTTAATCGTCTCCCCATGCATAGTTCGCATAGTCTCGGCAGAAATTGTTATGGTCTCTATGCATCTATCAACTTCTACTCTGGCAAAAACGATGGGTTTTCCTACCTCATCGGTAATGGTTTTTGCTATATCCTCTCTATTTTCTTTTAATTTTTTAGCAACATCTAAAAGCCAGTCGCATCTCTGCGCTATTGTAGTTTTTCTAGCCTCCTTTGAAGCTTCTTTGGCGATAAGCAGTGCTTTATTTGCATCATCAGCGCTACAAATTACCGCCGAGGAGACGACCTCTTTGCTGTATGGACTCACTCTATACGTCATCTCTTTTCTTGATACTTCTTTTGAGCCAAAAAATATATTTGCAACCATAAAAACTCTCCTGCTCTATTTTATTTTTATTCTTGTGTTATTATAGTGAAAAATAATTTCTTAGGTCTTTACAAATAACATGAAACTTTTTGCACTCCTGTTTACACTTCTTGCAACTCTCTATAGTGCTGAACTTAATTGGCTTAACGACTACGATAAAGCACTCCAACAAGCTCAAAAACAGAACAAGGGAGTCTATCTTTTTATAGGTGCTGATGTATGCAGATGGTGTGATAGATTTAAGGAGTTGACGCTCTCAAAAAAAGAGGTTATAGATAGGCTTCAAGAGGAGTATGTGCTTTTATATCTCTCAAGAGACAAGCATCAGATACCAAAAAGGTTTAAAACCCAAGGTGTGCCTAGACACTACTTCTTAACAAATAGGGGCGAGATAATACACGCCGACAACGGAAGCAGAGAGGTTGATGGATTTTTAAATCTCCTTGAAGAGGTAGATTTAAAAAAATAACCTTAGAGCGTAATGTTCTCTATAAACTCTATCTTTGCATCCACAACAATCAAAGCATCAAAAACAAAATCCACATCTAAAGAGCTCCTTTTCATATAAACATGTGCCGTTTTTATGATTTTAGAGAGCTTGCTTTTTGTGATATTATAAACCGCACTCTCATAATCAAGACCGCTCTTAACCTCTATAAAGTGCAAAACATTCCCTTTGATAGCGATGATATCTATCTCGCCAAAACGGGAGTAAAAATTTCTCTCTACAACGCTAAATCCAGCATCTATAAGAAATTCGCAAGCTTTATCCTCTGCAAAATTCCCTTTAGCCCTGCTCATCTAAAGATTTACTACTTCAACTTTTAGAGATTTAAAAGCAGCCGTTAAAATCAGCTCATCACTCTCATCCCCAAAAAGCGCATTTATTTTAGAGTCTGCATAGTGAAATGTTACAAAAAGAGTTTTTGGCTCCACCTTATCCGTAAATTTAATCTTTAGCGGTTTCGTCTGCCCGTTTTTTGTTTTTAAGATGACACGTTCCCCTCTAAAATCATCCGCGTCATCACTATTTACAAGCAAAATATCCTCCTCGTATCTATCTACCAAACTAGGCGTTTGTTTTGTTTGCGCAGCGTTGTTGTACATGGCTATCGTTCTTCCGGTTGTAAGATAGTAGTTTCTATCTTTTTGCTCAACTATCTCCTGCACCATGTTTCGTAACTTGTACTGATGATAGTGGAATTCGCCTAAACCGTCCTCCGTTCTAAAGTCTAGCTGATGCAAAATCGGCGTATCTTCGGTATGAACAGGCCACTGAAGCCCTCTTTTTCTATGCCTTTGAAGTCTAATATATGATGCCCCGCTAAAGCGGCGGTATGCCACTTCCCGAACCTCATCCCAAATTTCGTTTGAGTTTTTATAAGCGCTGCTTCCGCCCATTTTATTATCAAGAAGTTGTAAAACTTCCCAGTCATCAGGCAAATCAGACTCAACAAGCGGCTGAGAGAGATGCAGTCTTCTCATAGCATTTACGTAAACACCTGTCTTTTCATACGCTGATTTAACACCTATGATGATGTCCGCTTTTGCCGTAATATCCGTTACAAAAAGCTCTTGCACCATTATAAACTCTAAGTTGCTTATTGCTCCCTCAACTTTATTTACATTTGGATGAATATGCGTCAAGTCCTCTCCGATATTCAGCACCGCTTTTAAGCGACCCTCAAGCATCTCATCCACAAGCTGCGGAGTCATCAAGCCAACCTCTTTTGGCACTTGATAATCAGGGTCATAATATGGAAGCATTCCCATATCACAAGCGCCTTGAACATTGTTCTGCCCACGAAGCGGCATAAGACCTGCACCACTTTTACCGATATTTCCACTCATCAGTGCGAGATGCGTAATCGCCATAACCGCATAAGAACCATCTATATGTTCAGTGATTCCAAGTCCCCAAAAAATCATCGATTTCTTAAGCGCATACTCCCTTGCAACCTTTGGAATTGTCTTGCTTAACTGCTCATACCCTTTAATGTTCTCAAAATATTTCGGATCTGCATAAGGATCATTTAAAATCATCTCCTTGAACTCCGCAAAGCCCTTTGTCCGCTCCGCTATAAAACTCTCATCATAAAGCTCTTCGCTTATAATGACATGTGCGAGCATATTTAACACAAGAAGATTTGCCTCATAAGGCACAATTGCCTTATATTTTGCAAAGCGGTGGAGTTTTATCTCTCTAACATCAAAAACAGCTAGATTGTCATGTTTTTGCGCCATGTCAACAATACGATTTGCAATAATAGGATGTGCCTCTGTCGTATTTGAGCCGATAACTATCATAAATTCGCAGTTATATATGTCGTTGTAAGGGTTCGTTGCAGCGCCCTCTCCGATGGTAGTGCGCATCCCTTTTAAGCTCGGTGAGTGGCAGACTCTCGCACAGTTATCTACATGCGGGGAGTTAAGCGTGTGACGGGTAAATTTTTGAAAAAGATAGGCACTCTCACATGAGGTTCTCGCTCCCCCGATAGAAGCTATACTTTTTCGTCCGTACATCTTTTGAATCTCTTTAAGCTTCATGGCAGCAGCGGTTGTAGCACTGTCCAAATCACTCTCATACCAAACATCGTCAAAATCAAGTAGTGCTGATGCTACCGCCTCCTTTATGGAAGGATTTTTATCTAAGAAACTCTTTTTTATTCTAGGAGCCCTAAGACGCTCTTTTGAGTCAACAAAATCAAATCCGTACTTCCCTTTTACGCACAGCTTCCCCTGCGAGACGACTCCATCTTTGTGTGCAAAGATTTTTTGAATTTTATTATCTTTTACATGTGCGGCTATATCACAGCCGACACCGCAGTATGTGCAAACGCTATCTATTGTTTGAGTATTTTCCATCTAAAACTTTCACATCTTATTTTTATACAAAATTTTATCTATTTAATATTAATTAAAGAGAATTTTTAAACTTTTCTACCAAGATACTATATCCCATTACGGTTATCATCGGAGATATGGAGGCAAATGCCATAAGTCCTAATCCATCCATAAGAGGGTCTCTTCCTTCTATATTTATCGCTAAGTAAAGCCCAAATGCCGTAACTATTGGCACTGTAATCGCTGAAGTTGTAACGCCACCTAAATCAAAAGCAAAAGCTATAATATCTTTTGGAGCAAACAGAGCAAGCAAAATTGCAAACATATACAAAAATGCAATATATAACCAAATATCATCTCCATTTACTATCTTATATGCACCAACTACTATTCCCATTCCCACACCAATAGCGACCAATAACCTAATTATTTTAACATTCATCTGCTTTTCCGACATTTTATCTGCCTGTTTTATAACCGCCACCAAAGCAGGTTCGGCCATGGTTGTGCCAAAACCTATCAAAAATGCAAAAAGATATATAAAAAATACATTGTTCATAATTACCAAATTTTGGGCAATTGATTCTCCTATAGGAAAGAGTCCAAGCTTGATTCCAACAATAAAACCATAAAGTCCAAAAATTAAAAAGATAAACCCAAATATAACTCTACTGATATTTGGTAGTGGTTTTTTAATCACAAAGTATTGAAAAAGAACGATAGTAACAATGATAGGCAAGATATTGGTAAATGTATCAAGGAGATCTAAAAGAACCTTTATCACACTAAAGCCACCGATATAATGAGTCTTACCATCTACCTCATTTACGACATATTGGATTTGAGATGAGAAACCATCATCAAGGACAAATATACCATAAAGCTGGATACTGATCATTGGAGTAATACTAGCGAGTGCCACAAATCCAAAACCGTCTCTTAAAACACTTCTCTCTTTAATTGCCGAAGCTATCCCAATGCCAAGGGCTACAATAAGAGGAACAGTCGCAACATTAGTAGCAACAACGCCTGAATCATGGGCGAGCCCTACAATCTCACGAGGGGCGAAGTATGTTATAAGCAGAACTGCCGCATATCCTATGATAATAATCTTTGAAATCGACCAGCCATAGATAGTTCTAATAATGCTAAAAGCGGTAATTGTTCCGACACTTGTCGCAATAATAAGCCTAAGCGTCCAAGCATCAAGAACACCGTTTGTGATTGTCTGTGCCTGAGAAGCAACGGCTATTATGGCAGGTTCAGCGACAGAGGCGCTAAAACCCAAAGCAAAACCAAATAGTGCAAACCAAAATATAGATTTTTTCTCCAAAAATTCACTTGAGAGACTGTTTCCAAGCGGGAACACTCCAATCTCAAGCCCCATTAAAAAGAATGTTACCCCGATAATAACTATAAAAAAGCCAAAAACTATAGAATCTAAATCATCCGGAACACTTTGAAAAACAAAGATTTGAAACCCTGCAATAATAAGCAGAATCGGAATAAGATTTAAAAATGATTCAATAAAAGTTTTTTTAAACTCTTTTATTAATTCTAACATTAATCCACTAAACTCATCAGATAATCAGTTAAATCAGTGATTGAGAGCACGCCTTTGAGCTCGTTATTGTCGGTTACTACGACTCTTTTGATATTGTGATCTATCATTATTTTTGCAGCATACTTTACATCTATTTTTGCAGAGACGCTAAAGGCGGGCTTATTATATACATCGTAAACATTCAGAAGCTCTATATCGCCATCTTCTGCCAATATTGCTTTTAATATCTGCGTATTTGTAATTATCCCATAAGCATCACTCGGTAAACTTTTATCAACTATTAGTGATTTCAACTTCTTCTCTTTCATAAGCAAAAGTGCCTCTTTGAGAGTTGCGTATGGCTTAATTGTGGTTACACTCTTTTTCATAACATTCTCTACTATCATCATCTTCTCCTATAAGTTCTCTTCAAGTTTGATTGAATCTTCAAATACTTTAAGCAGCTCTCTATCAAGCCCTACCATGTGTGAAATCGGCATTGTAAAAGCGATACAATCTGTTGGGTTGTTTTGTATCTCTGTGTTTATAGCTTTGAGAACTGCTCTTGAGAGCTTCTCTTCTAGGATATAAATAATCACAGATTGGTTCCCTTCAAAAGTAAGGGCAAAAAAGCTCTTTTTTTCTCCTAAGCTACTTCCCTTGCCTTGTAAAATAGTTCCGCCACCTGCCCCTGCTTCTTTGGCAATATCTTTAAGCTTCTCCTCATACTGCGTAGATGCTATAACTACTAAAGCAACAAATTTCATATTTCCGCTCCTTTAAATTTGATAAATTCTATCATATTTCTTTACAATAAAAAGATAGAATACATGTTAGTTAAAATAGCAGGGAAAAATCATGAATAAGTTAAAGACACTAGTAGCTGTAGATTTTTCGGATGACAGCCTTAGGGTGCTACAAAAGGCTATGAATTTTACAAAAAAGTTTAATGGAGTCGTGCATATTGTTCATGTTGTTGAGAACTCATTTTTTTCACCAAAAAAAGATCTCTCCTATATTAGAGAGCATAGTGTAAAAAAACTTAGTGAAAAGTTTCCTAGCATAAACGATGAAAACTTTCACTGTGTAAATGGAAAAATAAAAAACGAGGTAGCAAAAGCTGCGCAAATTTTAAACAGTGATTTGATTATTATGGGCAAAAGCGGAGAGACCTATTTTTTAGGCGATGCTTATATGGGGTCACACACAAAAGATATAATAAGAAATTCTCCTGTTCCTGTTCTGGTTGTAAAAAGCGACCATGAGTTAAAATACAAAAATATTTTAATGCTTACAGATTTTTCTAATGACTCCAGAGAAGCTATAAGAAGAGTAGTCAATATATTTCCTAGTTTAAATATAAAACTTTTAAACTTTTATACAATCCCATTTGAAAACAGATTAAACACTTATGGCTTTAATAATACAGATATTATTGATTATCAACTCTCTTTGATGCAGGAGTCTGAAGAAAAGTTAGATATTTTTATAAACTCTTTAGAGCTACCAAAAGATATAAATATCTCAGGCAAAGTTCGTAAAAGTTCACTAAACCCGAAACTATTTGAGAGTGAAGTCAAGGATATCAATTTTGACCTAGTGGCGGTTCATACAACAGGCAGTGTAAGTTTTTATGCCCTTGACATCTTAGAAAACTCAAAAAAAGATGTAGTTATTTTAAAAGTGTAAGAGGATAATAACCTTACACTATCCTAATCATGACAGGCTTGAAGTTTACAAACTCCAACTCAGATAGTGCCTTTATAAGCTTTTGGATATCTCTCTCATAAGCTGTATGTGTTGAGATAAGAAGATTTGCACTCTCCTTTGAAGATGGGCGCTGTAACATAGTCTCAATAGAGATATCGTTATCTTCAAACATTTTGGTTACTCTTGCTAAAACTCCCTTTTTATCAGAGACATTTATTCGCAGGTAGTATTTTGACTCAATGTCCTGCGCAGGTTTTAAAAAAAGTCCACGTTCCATCGGTTTGTCAAAGCCGAGCATTGGTTTGCTCTTTCCGCTTCTTGCTATGTCTATAATGTTTGCGACAACGGCACTTGCAGTAGCATCTCCACCGGCTCCAGGTCCATAATATAGAGTTTCGCCGACTTTATCACCAACAACGCTGATGCCGTTCATAACACCGTCTATCTTTGCTATCATCTCATCTTTGCTTATCATGCTTGCATGAACGCGAAGCTCCACCATGTTTGCATCTTTTTTGGCAATGCCTAGAAGCTTGATAGCATATCCAAACTCATTTGCAAATTCGACATCATCTTTTGAGACATTCTCAATACCCTCTATAAGAATATCTTCTGGTTTTGCATCTATGCCATAAGCGATGCTTGCAAGGATTAGAAGCTTATGCGCCGCATCATAGCCGCCTACGTCAAAAGTCGGGTCTGCCTCTGCATAACCGAGATCTTGTGCACTTTTAAGGGCATCAAAATAGCTCATGCCGTTTTGAATCATCTCAGTTAGCATATAGTTACTCGTACCGTTCATAATCCCCTTGATAGACTCTATATGATTTGCCGATAGCCCATCACGAAGAGCATTGATAATAGGAATGCCGCCCGCAACGCTAGCTTCATACTCAAAAGCTATATCTTGCGCAATCTCCTGAAGTTCATATCTGTGATAAGCTAAAAGCGCCTTGTTTGCAGTTACGACTGCTTTACCGTTTTTAAGCGCACGTTTTACTATCTCAAAAGCCTCATCAACGCCGCCCATAAGCTCAACTACAATATCAATCTCATCATCATCTAAAATGTCATCAACATTGTCTGTAAGTTTTATATCTAAACCCCTATCCTTGTTTAGGTTTTTTACAACCCCACTTTTTACGACTATATCAACTCCCGCACGCGCAGAAATTACATCGGCATTGTCCTTTAAAATCTGTGCTACACTCGTTCCAACAGTCCCAACGCCAATAATTCCTACTTTAATCATATTTATTTTTTCTCTTCAAATTGTTTTAAAAACTCTTTTATGTTTCGTGCCGCTTGACGAATTCTATTGTCATTTTCTATAAGAGCTATACGAACATAACCCTCTCCATACTCGCCAAAGCCTATCCCCGGAGCAACTGCCACCCCAGCTTCTACAAGCAATCTTTTTGAAAACTCCAAGCTTCCAAGATGCGCTACGCACTCAGGAAGTTTCGCCCAGACAAACATACTTGAACGATTTTTTCGTACATGCCAACCTGCTCTATCAAACGCCTCTAAAAGAATATCCTGGCGATGCTCGTACTTTGCAGTAATATCTTTAACACACTGCTGATCGCCGTTTAATGCTATCGTAGCCGCTACTTGAATAGGAGTAAACATCCCATAATCAAGCCAGGATTTGATTTTTTGAAGTGCGCCGATAAGTTTCTTATTACCGACAAAAAAGCCTACTCGCCACCCAGCCATATTGTAGCTTTTTGAGAGAGTAAAACTCTCAACCGCCACATCTTTTGCACCAGGAACACTCATGATAGATGGTGTTACATAATCACAAAATGTTATATCTCCATAAGCGATATCGCTAATTACATAAAATCTAAGCTCCTTAGCAAGTGCCACGAGTCTGACATAAAAGTCCTGTGTAACAGTTGCTGTTGTAGGATTATGAGGAAAATTTACCAAAACATACTTTGGTCTAGGCGAGCTCTCTTTAAAAACTTTTACAAGATCTTCAAAAAACTTATCCTCATTTATCTTGAAATCTTCGTCAAACTCTATTCCAAACTTGATTACGCTTCCGCCTGCTAGTATAAATGCGTATTCATGTATAGGATATGTCGGGTCGGGCACAATAGTAACGTCACCGAGGTTGGTTATAGCGTATGCGAGATGCGCATATCCCTCTTTTGAGCCCATTGTAGCAACACACTCAGTCATAGGGTCCAGATCACAGTCATATCTTCTTTTGTACCAATCCGCAATCGCTGATAAAAGCTTAGGAATCCCTTTTGAAGTTGAATACCCATGTGTCTTTGTCTTTTGTGCAGACTCAATCAGTTTTTGTCTGATATGCTCAGGAGTATCTCCATCCGGATTTCCCATAGAAAAATCTATTACATCCGCACCTGCTCTACGCTGCGCCATTTTAAGTTCATTTACCTCAGCAAAAACGTACTTTGGCAATCTTTTTACTCTATCAAATTGTATTTCGTCAAACATGAATATTCCTGCTTAAATTATTAATGACATTCTATCGAAAATTTTTATAATTTGTTTATTTCTTTAACTGTCGGTTTTAAAACCAAATCATCTTTGATATTTTTAAGAGAGTAGATATCTGAAATCTTTATGTAGTGCGTATTTTCTCTCATATTTAACATAATTTTACTTGTTTTTTTATCTATTTTAATGACACGCAGTAGCTTTAGAGATTTGTCATAATAGGCTATATATGGATACCAGTCGTTTCTACTAGAACTTCTTATCTCAATATCATCTACCTTTGATACATCAAGCCAATATGAGTACAGAGATCTCTTAAGCCTAAACTCCTCAGAATCTTCAAGTACACTTACATTTAGTTTGGCATTTTTCATATCAATAATATACGACCAGTCACTCTCCGTCTCTCTTACAACATCAACAATTTCGCAGTTGCTTTTCCTTAGCTCTTGACTAAGAATAAGCGGATCAGCAGCATATTCAGAGGTAAGACTTATCTTCCAAATAAATTCTGATTCATCAAAACTCGACTCCTTAGTCACATACCTGTAATAGCCTATATTTCTAAGTGAATCACTCATTATCTTTATAAAAAACAGGGGTAACCCTTGGGTTTTAAAACTTATATTTATCTCACGTGGAGTTTTAAAAAAGAGGTTTAAAATGCCGTTATCTTTGAGTGTTTGAACAACTTTTACAGAATCTACTCTTCCCTCGCTGTTATAATAATCTGCTCTTGGAGAGAAAATAATATCTATATAAGCCCTATCTTTGGCAAACGTAGCAGGAGCTATCAAACTTTTGACTTTTTGAATCAAGGGGTCATCTTTGCTCTTTTGTTTTACTTCGGCGGCAGAGGAGAGGGAGAGTAGCAGAGCAAAAAATAAAAATATTTTTACCATCCACTACCCTTGTTTAAACTCTTAAACTCCTCAAAATTTATCTCTTTTAACTCAGAATCAATATATGAAAATCTTATATTTTTTGGGTCTTTAAAACTTTTTACTTCGCCGTTTATCTCTATATCTACATGTCCATGTCCAAACGATAGAAGCCAATCTTTTGTCGTGTTAAGTTCAAGTTCGTCTGAAAAGACTTTTTGATACTTTTTATAATCAGACAAATCAATATAGCCTAACCACACCCTTGTTTTTGGAATAATTTTCAGCGTTATCGGCTTAGCTTCTGCTTGAACTCGTACCTCTTCTACTTCTGTTGGTTCGAGCAATTGTGTAGAATTTTCATCAATTTTTGAGCTATTTTCATCATCTTGAGCTATTATAGCGGCACTCTCAATAGTTTTGTGAATTTCTGCAACTTCAGTTTGAGGCGCTCTTGAAGCAAAATAGAGTAGTGTCAAAACAGCAGCTACAAGAGCTATAATGGTATAGATAAAGGTGGCATTGCTTTTTTTCTTTGGTGTTGCAAAAATTTTAACTTTGCTTGTGTTTTCAAAAGGGAGAGTATTGGTTTTAAAAAACTCTTTGGCGTTAGCTCTTAATTCACTTAAATCAAGAGTATATTCTCTCTCTAGTATAGAGATAAATCCAAAAAGCTGAACACTGCTCATCTCCTCAAAATTTTCATTAAATATCGCTTGAATATGTGCTCTTGCGATATGAGTTGTTTCATGGATTTTCTGTATACCGATACGTTTTAATTTTTCAAAATCATCACTCATATTTTCTCATCCTATCTATCAAAATTGCCCCCGCTGCACCGACATTTAAAGAGTCAAACTTGTGTGCCATTTTTATGCTTATGATGCTATCGAGCTTTGAGCTAACCCGCGAAGTAAGTCCCTCGCCTTCACTTCCTAAAAAGAGAGCGCGTCTGCTTTGAACTTTTATATCTCTTATGTCAACACCTCCCATATCTGCGCCATATGTAGTAAAGCCTGACATTTTTAAGTCATTTATCACATTATGGATATTGGTCTCTATGGCAAAAGGCATATCAAAAAGCGCTCCGGTACTTGTTCTAGTAATGGCTTCAAGAGGAAGTGATTTTACACCACATGCAATAACTGCATCAACGCCAAGCGCATAAGCAGTTCTGATAATTGCGCCGATATTGCCGACATCACTAAGACCTGAAAGTATAAGAACAAAATCATAATTTAAAAAAGCCTTATAGTCTTGCAGCTCGTATTCGTCCACTTCCGCAAGTATTCCTTGATGAGAGGCATTTTTGCACATTTTTCCGGCTGCGTCAGAGGGTATTCTTTTTATCTCGAAACCCATTTTCATAAGACGAGAATACTCTTTTTTCTCTATCTCTTTTGCCAGATAAAGTGTTTTTATCTTTGCAGGATGATTGTTTATAATATAGTTGATTGGTTGTTTTGCATAAATTAACATTTGAGCATTTTATCCAAAAAATTGAAAATAGTATATATCTATAGCTTTAAGAGTCTCTCATAACAGGCTTTTGTATTTTCGCCCGTTATTTTAGAGATAAGCTTTGCCTGAACTTTCTTAGGCAAATCAAGTTCTAAAATATCATTTTGACTTATTGCGCTTGGATTTTGTGCCTCAGCTGCACTAATAACTACAACCCACTCGCCACGAAGATTTGCATCAACTTTTTGTTTAATATCCTCAGCAGTTCCAAAATAGTAGCGCTGATACTTTTTCGTAAGCTCTTTTGCCAAAAATATCTCTCTTGTCGGTTCCTCGAAAGCTAGCTCATCTAAGAGTTTTTCGAGTCTATGCGGAGATTCATAAACAACCGTGGTAAACCCGCTACCGAGTGCTCCAAGAAGCGAAGCTGTCCTCTCTTTGCCTTTATGAGGTAAAAATCCCCAAAAAAGCATCTTTGTCTCTACAAATCCGCTTGCTACAAAAGCAGTTAAAAGCGCATTAGCCCCCGGCAAAACATCATAAACGACACCATTTTTTTGGCAGTATCTAACAAGTGCTTGACCCGGATCACTAACTCCAGGCATCCCAGCATCACTGACATAGATAACATTTTGTTCAAAAAAAGAGCTCTCAAGAGTGGCTATAAACTCTTTTTCGTTATGAGAATGAAGGGAGATAAAATTTTGTTCGGATTTAAAAGAGGTGTTGTAGCGCTCTTTGAGTATGTGGATAAGTTTTTTCGTAACGCGAGTATCTTCGCATAAAAGTATATCGGCATCACTTAGAGCTTCTATTGCTCTAAGTGATATATCGCCTATATTTCCAATCGGAGTTGGAACAAGTGTAAGCAAGAAAAATCTTGATTATTTTTTTGCGTAACGTTGGTTGAACTTTTCAATTCTTCCTGCTGTATCTACCATTCTCTCAGAACCGGTAAAAAACGGGTGACACTCATTACAGATGTCAATTCTCATCTCTTCTTTCGCGCTTTGTGTTTCAAAAGTGTTTCCACATGAGCATGTTACTGTACAAGTTACTAATTTTGGGTGAAGATCTTTTTTCATTTTTTTGCCTTTTGATACTCGTTTGTGTGCGAATATCTATATATTTTTTAAATCCGTATGGGGGCGGATTTTTAGAAATCGGATTATAGCAAAAAATATCTTAAAGCAGTATTTTACTAGCTATCGCAACAACTGCACTCTCTGAGCGCAAAACCATCGGCGTGTTTAGTCGGAATCTTTTTAAAGATGAAAGAAGCTCTCTCTCACTTAAAGAGAAACCTCCCTCGCAGCCAATTAAAACCGTTTTAACGGCGCTATACTCCTCTAAAACCTCATCACAAAAGTCAAATACATTTACGTCGGGAAACTTTGTCACAAACTCCTCCACGTTTTTATAGGTATCAAACTCAATATATGTGCTTCTTCCGCACTGTTGCATTGAAGCCTCTATAATTCTTTGAAATCTTTTAAAATCAAGCTTAGTGTTTTTTTGGCTTCTCTGGCATGTTATAAACGACACTCTTGCAACGCCTATCTCACAAAGAGATGGAAGAACCTTTTCTATAGAGTTTGCATCTATTGTGCACCAGCCGATATGGAGCGATTTTTCACTCTTGACCTCATGTATATCTGAAGAGATAAGAGACAACTCTGCACTCCTTGGTTCAACTGTCTCTATTTTATATCTGTGCAAAATCTCTATGTTTTGTCTTGATCTGAAATTTATCTCATCGCCCTCTTTGTGACGACGAACTTTTATGAGATATTTATGCAGCTCCCCTTTTACATGCAGCGCCTGCTTCCCTGCTTCATCATCAAGTATATATATCAAAGCCACATCCAAAATGAGATACTAAGTGTCACAAATATCTGCAAAAGAAAAATTTTAAACGCATATGCTTTAAAGTTTTTAAATGTATCAGGCTCTTTTTTGTTGATTTTCTTAAGCCCTTTTGCACGCTTTATCTCAAGATAAATAAGCAGAAATGCAAAAAGTATCATGATGATATTTTCTATCGTAAAATCAAGATGTTTTGCCGCCATCATAACAACACCCGTAAAAACAACCATACCTATAGCCGTTGCAACAATCGGCGTAAAAAGCGACATTGCTTTTGTATATTTTGTTAAACTTTTTATACCAAAGAGCATAAAAATATTTACAAAAATTACGCCCAACACTAACGTAACACCCCAGTTGTGTGTTACAATACTCATATCATACATTTCATTCATGGTGGAATATTACAATAAAAAGAGAAAAAGAAGAAACATGGCTGTTACTATAGAAGAAGCGCTTGATTATATTTATAAAAACGTTAAGGCAAAATCACTTAAAATATTACCGATTGAAGAGGCTTTAGGCTCTGTTTTGGCAGAGAACATTACGGCAAGTCACAATCTTCCACCATACGACAACTCGGCAATGGACGGCTATGCCGTAAAAGTTGCAGATGCTCTTAAAGAGGTAACGGTAGAGCATACAATATTTGCGGGAGATGACTCTAAAGAGGCATTAAAGGGTGGGTTTGCTATCAAAATAATGACAGGCGCGAGAATTCCTTTAGGATGCGAGGCAATCGTTCCCATAGAAGATGTTACGCTAACTAACAACGGCGTTAAACTCCCCGGCTTTATAAAAGCATCAAAACATATTCGTTTATGCGGCGAAGATATCAAAAGCGGAACCATCCTGCTAAAAAAAGGGCAACGAATCCATGCGCACCATATTACACTCTTAGCATCACAGGGCATCAGCCATATAAAAGTACATAAGAAACCAAAGGTGGCTGTTTTTGCTTCAGGAAATGAGCTAAAGATGCACTTTGAGAGCGTTGCATCTCATCAACTCTACAACACAAACTCTCCTACATTTTGCAGCAGAGTGCAGGAGCTTGGATGCGAAGTTGACTTTATAGGAACGGCATGTGATTCGCTTGATGCTATATATGAACATATTCAAAGTGCTCTAGAGAGCGATTTGGTAGTAACCTCAGGCGGGGTAAGTGTCGGGGATGCGGACTTTACAAAAGAGGCATTTGGCAAGTTCGGGTATGAGATATTTTTTGACAAAATTGAGATTAAACCCGGTAAGCCAACAACATTTGGTCGCATAAAAGATACTTTAGTGCTCAATCTTCCGGGAAATCCACTAGCCGCCGCACTCAATTTTGAACTTTTTGCTCAAAGCATTATCTTGGCTCTTAGCGGGGATGAGGAAAAATACATTGCTACAATAGAGACAAAAATATCAAATGACTGCACCATAAGAGGCGGCAGAAGATCGCTGATTCCCGGTTACTTTGACGGCTATGAGTTTACCCCACACGATAATTTTTCACCCGGAATGATAACACCTTTAGCACACTCAAACGCGTATATTATAACTGATGGGAAGTGTGAACTGATAAAAAAGGATAGCAGGGTTAAGATAATCTCTACAAGATTTAGTTTCAACTCAAAAGAGCAAAAAAGCCTCTCCTGCAGTTAAACACTCTTAGGATTTATGAAATTTTCACCGTTTTTAATCTTCTCAAAGAGCTTAGAGTCTTGCCAGCTATTTTGTATCTCCAAAGAGAACAAAATCTCATTTAAGTCAATTTTACCCATTATATCTGAGTAAGCATCTTCTTTAAAAGCCTCTGCATAACCTGTCGCCGTCTCATGAACTATTACACTGTGAAGCTTTACTTCCCTCTCTCCGTTAACCGTACTAGTAAGTTTTAAAAGTCTGTCAATAAGCACAAAAAATATTCTGCTAAACTGCTCTGCCGATGGGGAGAGAGGAACTTCTACCCATCTAGCAGAGTGCTTTTTCATATCTGTTATATACTCTTTATCGTCACCGCTCCATATAGTTATAGCATGATCAAAGCCGTCAATAATATCTTTCATATTTTGCTTCATAAGTCCAAAATCATAAACCATCTGACCGTTATCTAAAAAATTTGACTCAAATAGGAGTTCGACTCTGTATGAGTGTCCATGAATAGAGCTTCTGCATTTTATGCTAGAGCATCCCCTGACTATATGCGCGTTTTCAAATTTAAAAAGCTTTCTTATTATCATAAACTAAACACCTCTGTTTTGGTCCCATATTCGTATATGAAGTCTGTCGCTAAAATTGTACCCTTTTGACTTGCAAAACTCTATTAGAGGAGCTGTATTTGCTTCAACTTCCTCTTTTGTTCCGCCAAGAGGCATACAGTAAAGTGAAGTTGTAGGCGAATGTATAATAATCTCTTCTATCTCCTCCTCAAGTCCCAAATTTATAGACTCGGCATCAATAGAAAATTTAAAAAAAGCCTCCTTTGCATTTGTAGCAATGGAGTTTATAACACTGCCTCTAACTCTTTTGCTTAAGGGTTCGTTTGAGTTTGAGAGCTTTACTGATAACGCAAAAATGCACTCTTTGTAGATTGGATAGCGCTCAAAATCTACTCCCAATGAACCGTTTGTTTCAAAAGTAATTCTATGCCCAGCTGCATGCAACGCTTCTAAAAACTCTATAAAAATATGCTCACTTGCATAGATAAGCGGTTCTCCACCTGTTAAGACAATATCTACTTTTTTTGGCAACTCATAAAGATCTAAAACACCCAATAGCTCTTTTACACTCTTTATAGGAATCCAGTTTTGTAAAAAGTGCTCTTTGTTTACCGCATAAACCGTATCGCATCCCAAAATTTTAGTGCCATCAGGCGCTCTCTCTTGGCAGCCAAAACCCTCACACTTCATATTGCAGCCGCCAAAACGAAAAAAAATTGATGGCGTACCCGTGTAGCGTCCCTCGCCTTGGATAGAGTAAAAATGTTCAACTAAATATATCATCAACCACCTGTTTCATAAAAAGCACGGGATGAAACTTCTCCATCTTCCCCACCCCAACGATTTTTTTCCGGCTTACTCTTTACAACTTCTCTTAAAACTTCAGCAGCCGCTGCAATATCATCCTCTTTTATGGATTTTGATATACTCATAGCTTCATCAAAATAGAGGCATGGTATAAGATTTCCCTCTGCAGTTAAACGAATACGATTGCACTGCTTACAAAAATCATCCCCATAAGGCTCAATGATTCCAAATCTATAACCATCTTTTAAACGGTAATAATGTGAAGGAGATGCCCCATCAAATCCTTCATCTTCAAACTCATAATGCTCTCTTAGAGTTGCCAAAAGTTCATCTGATTTAAGTCCACTTATCTCTTTAGAAGCATATTGGTTCTCCATATACTCTATAAATCTTATCGTCATATCACGCTCTTTGCAGTAGTTTAAAACATCTATAATTTCATCTGCATTAACATTTTTCATAGGAACCATGTTTACCTTAACCTTTAAACCTACTGCTCTTGCTTCCTCAACACCCTCTAAAACATTCTTTAAAACATCTTTTCCTGCTATTTTTTGCGCAACTTCAGGTTTTAGTGTGTCAATGCTTACGTTTAAACGTTTTAATCCAGCATCTTTTAGTTTTTGTGCAGTGGATTTGAGCAAAAAGGCATTTGTCGTCATAGCCAAATCTATGCTAGGCTCATAATCGTAAATCATTTTTATGAATTTATCTAAGTCTTCTCTTAGAAGCGGTTCTCCACCTGTTATGCGGATTTTTTTAATTCCCTCGTCAATGGCAACTTTGACAAATAAAAAAAGCTCCTCAAATGTAAGCAGATTCTCTTTTGGCACCCATGAAAAAGGCTTCTCAGGCATACAGTACTGACATCTAAAGTTGCATCTCTCTGTTACGGAGATGCGAAGATAGTCAACTACCCTCTCAAAGCTATCAATTAGCATATATTTTCCTATTTTATTGTTGCTTGTATTATATCTTGTAGAGCTAAAATAAAGTTTGATGCTAATCAGAAAAAATTAAAAGAGGGCTTCTTGTACTAGGTACAAGAAGATAGTTATTTGGAGATGATTTCAGACTTTAGAGCTTTAAACTCCTCCTCTGTTAGAGCGCCTTTTTGTTTTAAGTTATATGCTTTTTCCAATTCATCAGTTTTTGAAGTAACTGTTTTAGCTTTTATTTTTTCCTCTTTTGGCTCAGAAGTTCCTACAAGTTCACTAAGAACATTGCTTGCATCTTCCATAACTGAGCCGGCAAGACCAGTGTTGATAATCTCTTTTTTTGCAATCTCTTTTGAAACATTTTCAAAACCGAAACTACCGTTTTGCAGATTATCTCTGATTCTAAGATAGTATGTCTCCCCTGCTTTTAAATCTAAGGTAACTGTTTTTTCCTCTATAGCACCTCTTATTGCCGAAAATTTGATATTTTGTGGCTTTAAGTCAAGCACCATATATTCATTGCTTTTAATTCTACCTTCAACCATTTTATCATTTATTCTTATAGAATAATTTTGATTAGAACTGCCTTCAACTAATTCACTGTAATTTGGCATATATACATAAGCTACAGATGCATTTTCAAGAGGTACACTCTCTTCAAATGGAACTTTATTTGCACATCCGGTTATGAGCAACAATGCCGTTGCACTTAGTAATATTTTAATTTTTTTCATAGTTACTCTTTTTTATTTTTATGTTAGATTATATCATAAGGAGTTGAATATTTTATAAGAAACGGATATTTTAAAAGATGTACTCTCAAGCAAGAGCTTGAGAGAGGAAAACATTTAGCGTGTTAAATGTTTATTAGAAGTTATAACGTGCAACAACACGAACTAAGTCTTGACCATCAGCAGCGCCTGCTGGTGCGTCCCATGATTGGTTAACGTAAGCAGCTAAGAAATCAACACCGCCGGCTTTAACTTTATATACAAGCTCTAAGTCAGTTAAATCTCTATCAGCAACTGATTTATCATCAGTTATAGCACCTTGAGCGATTAGAGTACCGGCTTCTCCAAAACTATAAGCAACTTTTAACATGTAAGTGTCATTGTCTAAATATAGAGAAGTTTGATTAAGAATCATTTGTGTATATAGTGGAGTTTTGATACCACCTGTATTTCTTATACCAACAGCTCCATCATTAACAGTTGTATATGCTGCAGTTAAAGATAAAGCATCAATTTTCATGCCAGCTTTTAAACCTAAAGCGTCAGTATCTTTTAAACCAGAATCTGGCATGATAGATCCACCTTGAATACCAAAGTTTAGTCCCAACGGTAAATCTTTACTAGCTATAGCAACATCTCCCCAAAGAACATCTGCATCTACAACCCCAGCTACGTCAGATAATGAATAATATGTACCCGTTAAAGTTGCCACTGGAATAGACTTATTTTGAGCAGTAACCATATAAGCAGTACTGTTTACAGCACCTGCTGTTGTGCTAAGATCTCCATAGCTTGACATATCAGCATTTGCAGCAGCGTTAAAGTTTCCTTTAGAAACATAAGCACCAACCAAAGTAGTATCAGGAATATCTGTATTAACAACTAAAGCAGCATCGAAAGTATTTTTAAATACACTCCATCCCTCAGAATATGCAAATGGTGAAAGAGATTGTGGAAGTTCTTGACGACCAAGTTTTACAGTTGTGTTAGCAATCTTTTTAGCAATATACAATTGACTTAAGTAGATATCATCAGCAATATTGTTTTCAGCTATCCCACCATTTGTATTTTGCATAGTACCAGAAACTATGTTTTTTTCTAAACCTAAAGTTCCTAGGTAGTTAATTGTTGAACCAAACGTAAACCCATTTTTAAGATCTGCATCTAAGTTTAACTGAATACCCACATTCGCTCTACCGGTTGCTTGATCAAAAAGATCTGGTGCGCCAGCGCCATTATTAGCTAATGTTTGATAATAAACTACCGCTTGACCAGTAGTAGTAATATCTATACCTTTATCTGCAGCCATTGCTGTAGTTGCAATCAGTGAAGCTGCCACTATTGACATTTTTACCATATTTCTCATTTAATTCTCCTGTTTTTTGTCTCTTAATCACCCTCTTTATAGAAGTGATATATAACGCTATAAATCTTATAGCTTGTATATCACTTCTAGTTATAGGCAATTACGACCTCACATATTCTACCTCTCTAATTTTTAAATTTAGTTTAAATTTACCCTTTCATTGTCATTTTGTTGACTTTTATTTGCTAATTCTACATTTTAAGCACTGCTTTATACTTCTAGACATTAAAAATGTTCTTTTCCTTTGTTATAATTGCGCCATGAGATTTAGAAACCTAAAAAAAAACAAGCACATTACAGAGAAAAAAAAGATAAATAAACTCCACTATGCACATTATAGTTCAAGAGTAAAAGCTTTTATTACAGATCTGTTTATGATATATGCTCCCATACTCTACCTTATAACTTATGTTGCTTTAGATGGTAAAGATGCGTTTCAGTCTTCACAATTAGCACCGCTTATTGGTGTGTCTCTCTATGGGCTAATCTACGCTGTGCTTTTGAGCAAGTTTGGGCAAACTCCGGGGAAAAAAGCTTACGAATTAAAAGTTGTAGATGATAAAACAGGGAAAAATCTAAGTTTTTTTAGAGCTCTGTTGCGGTTTGTAGCCTTTTTGTTTACTGCTACTACACTTTTAGGGCTCCTTGTGCCATTTTATAGAAAAGACAAAAAAGCTCTTCATGATATCATCTGTAATACTTTAGTTGTAAGTACAAAAGAGTAGTTTTAATTTTTTGAGTGATTTATATACTGTTATTTTAGAGTTGAGTTTGAAGTTGCTGAAGGAAACTTGCCTCAGAAGAGGCAAGTTATTTTGGATAGTTTAGTGTAAATCTCTCCAAACTGATCTTTTCCATAGGAATGCAAAGATAGCAAAAACAAGAATATACCACATCACATTGGTTCCAATAGACGCTCTTTCATCTCTTTTTGTATCTCCAGAATTTGCCATATGCTCAATAACTTTGTGCGCAGTGTCTGCCGTAATACCTACTCTAGGCATTGCTGTACCAGCTAAATGTGCTTGAGGGTTTTCGATAAAGGTACTTAAGAAATGCTCGCTTCTTGAACGGATGTACATTGATAAATCCGGAGGAAGTTTACCCATATACGCCGTTAATGCATTTTGGTACTCTAACACTTGAATATCAAACGCTAATAAATCTTTTTCAAACTTAAACGAAGGTTTAGTTCCTATTTGTGTCCATTTTTCATATCTCATCTCATGACATCTACCACAAGCATTTTCATATGCCATTTTTGGCGTTAGTTCATCTTTTTTAACTGCTATTGATTGCAGATATGCAACCATGTCTGCAACTTCTTGATCAATATCTCCGCCTGCTCCGTAAAAAGCAACCATTGGGTGCATTTGACCTTTAGCGGCATCAAATTTATGCTCAACTTTAAGTGCATGTGCAGGATTTTTAATCAGCTCTGCTAAAAACTTAGCATCATAAAGAACACCGGCTTCACCTAGATCTGGTGGATTTACACCATAGCTCTGCGCAGCAGTAACAGGATCCATCCCAGCAGGTGCTCCCTCTTTTATGATAGAGTGACAACCGGTACAACCGGCAGCTCCCATTGTAAGTTCTTTACCGTTTGCGGCATTACCTACTTTAGTAAGAGCCGGTAAATCTGCATAAGCAAAATTTTTACCCTCTACATGTTTATGCATCTGAGAGTGTGCAAATGGCTCAACTAACCAGTATGTTAGGAGAGCAAAAGCAATAACAATAACCAATATTAAAGGTTCTTTATTTTTCATCCTATTCTCCTTATACTTTTTTTTCATTCATAGTTATAAATGGAAGTGCAACCCATAAAACTATAAACGCTAATGCAGCAACTAAACCAATAGTGCTGAATATACCCTCTGGAGGTAGTTTGCCCATGGCTGTCAAGACAATCATATCGATTAATAACAACCAGAACCAAACTTTAAATGCACCACGACGACTTGCCGGAACAGCATTTGGGCTTCTATCTAACCATGGAAGAAGAACAAAGATAACTTGTGCAAAACCAAAAGCCATTAGACCGATGTTTACAGAAAATGGACGTAAAATCTCATAAGACCACAAGAAGTACCACTCTGGGTAGATATGTGCAGGAGTTTTAAGCATATCTGCAGGGTCAAAGTTTACAGGATCAAGTGCAAAACCGTAATTATAAAATACAAGATAAAAGAAAAAGATAAGGAATATACCGACAACCATTAAATCTTTACTCATAAAATCATTAGCAAAACGCATAACTTTAGAACCAGCTTTATCGCCAGCTAGGTATTTTTTACTCTCTGCATCAAAATCAATCTCTTCGCCGTCTTGATTATTAACATGTGGAATACGAAGAGCTGCAAAGTGAAGCCCTATAAGTCCCATAATAGCCAATGGTAAAAGAAGTACGTGAAGCATAAAGAAACGGCTTAAGAATGCTTGAGCAGGAACATAATCTCCACGAATCCACTCAACTAAACCATTTAAGTGCAAATCGCCAAGACTAAAAATGTTAGTAATAACCATACCTGCCCAGTAACTCATTTGTCCCCAAGGAAGCATATATCCGCTAAACGCTTCAGCAGAAAAAGTCACAAATAAAAGCATGCCCGAGATCCAAATCATCTCACGCCCCTTCTTATATGAACCATAATAGATGCCCGTAAACATGTGAATATAAATAACCAAGAAAACTACAGATGCAGCTACCCCGTGAACATGTCTCCATAACCAACCAAAATCTACCTCTCTCATGATAGTGAAGTTTACACTGTCAAATGCCAAATCAACATGTGGTTGATAATACATTAAAAGAAAAATTCCTGAAACTAATAGTAATGCAAATGTAATTGCCAAAACCATACCCATTGCCCATAAAAAGTTAATATTTTTCGGTATCCAATACTCAGATGCCATAACCTTTTCAACTTTTTCAATTGCTAGGCGTTGGTTTAACCAATCCTTAACACTTGTTGCTTTTGTAAAATGTGCCATAATTCATCCCCCTCTTTAAAGCGTTATTCCGCTATCTTTCATAGCTTGAAATTCCGGACCTACTTCGCCAAGAATCATATTGTTACCTTCAATTTTAAATGGAGGAATATCAAATGCACGTGGTGGCGGAACTTTAGTTACCTCACCGGCCCAGTTAAACATACCGCCATGACAAGCACATAAAAATGACTTCTCTGCGGGATTGTAACCTGGGATACAACCTAAGTGTGTGCATAAACCAATAGCAATCATAAAATGAGAATCTCCAACGACAACATCTCTTGCCTTTTGGCTCTCTGTTTGGCTTGCAATCATTTCAGCTGTTTTTTTCAAAACAAAGATAGGCTTTCCTCTCCATTTTTCTGTTACTAGTTCACCTTCTGGATATATTGTCATATCAAGAGTGGTAAAACCTGCGGCTTTAACGCTTGGAAGCGGGTCCCAAGACTTTTTCATTGCAACCAATGAACCAACAGCACCGATACCTGCAACGGCACCAAATGCTTTACCCATAAAACCTCTACGGCTACTGTTATGCATCTCTAAGCTCTCTTTCGTATAAAATTAAAGCCTGATTATATACTAAAATAGTTTTAAGTAATTATAAATTTAAGTTTTCTTTTATAAAATCTCGTAATTTATCGCTATTATGTTGCACATTGTAATACTCCCTTGTTTCAAGGCTTTTCAATGTTGTCAAGAGTTGACATTTTTCATAATTTTCGATGATTGGAATGTTCATTTTCTTAAACAATTCTTGAAAATCTGAAGCATAATCCTCTCTTTGAATATATATTGGTTTAGCACCTGATGCTAAACTTTCTAAAACGGCTTGAGGGGATGATGTTATGAGAATTTCTGACTTTTGAATGACATCGTCATACTCTTCAAACTCATGATGCTTATTAAACTTCCCTTTTAGGGAATCTTCATAATCCAAAAAGTAATAAAAACCGAGCAGTAAATCAGGGTTTAAATCCTCAACAAAAGCTAAATTTTTCTCTAAATCCTTCTCATAATCATCATCGCCGAAAAAGTATGAAAGCTTGATTGTTTTTTCTTTATCTTGAAAATATTTATCATCTATTGCAACAGCATTACAGATGCCCTCGCCACTTAAATAAGGAGAAATTAAAAATTCTCCCTGCTCTTTTTTATCATTTTTATCATCGCTTACACGGATAAAAGTGGAGAAAAATTTTCTCATATCATCAAGCATGATAGGATTTGCTTCTTCAGAGTCAAATATCAGTTTATCGCCATGTTTTGCAATTTGAGGAATGTTCCTAATCACATCTATTCCAACCGCTTTATCCACACCAAAATGTCTCGCCTCATTTGCAATACGAAAATCCGAACAAAGAAGCGTAATATCCATATCTTTTAACAAGCGGATTATCGTACATGCTCTTCTAAATCTGTCAAGCCCTATTCTGTGCCCAGTATGTACATAGTAGTAGATATTCATTTCTCTATCTCTCTTATAATTTTTAAAATTTTATCCTTTTAACCTGTTTTGCTGATTAATACTGCTTATATCAAAATAACTAAACGAGAACTTCAAAAGGATAATTCTCATAAAAAAAGACAAAAAATTTCATGCGGTCTCTGTAACCTATATACGTAAAACTTACAGAGTTCCAAGAGGGGCGACGACGCAAAAGAGAGGTATATCTTTAAGTTCGAAAATATAACACTCGTGTTCGATTATATTGAGGAGATTGCAAGGTTATCTAAAACAACGTACTTGATTCTTACCTTTTTTTTTAGATATATATAATGCTTGATCTGCTTTGTTTATCAATGATGTCAGAGTATCTCCTTTTTCAAACAACGCAACTCCAAAACTTGCGGTTTTATATCCTATTTCATCGAATCGACAAGAGCATGTTTTTACGCGCACGCGCTCAGCCAACTCAAACGCTTCTTCGTATGATGCATGCGGAAGCAGAACTAAAAACTCCTCTCCGCCCCAACGACCTACACGGTCGGACAATCGAATCGTTTTTTGAAAAATAGTCGCAAAGCTTTTTAGAACTTCATCCCCTGCCAAATGCCCATACATGTCATTTACTTCTTTAAAATCATCCAAGTCTATCATAATAACGGAGAACTCTACCTCATATCTGTGGGCTTCTTCTATGAACAAACGTAAAAACTCTTCGATAGCATAACGGTTATATAGCCCCGTCAAAGGATCTATTTTTGCAAGTTTTTCAAATGCCGCTTCATTGGTGACGTTTTTTCGTATAGCCATATAGCCGATGACTTCGCCGGCTTTGAACAGAGGTTCTATATATTCGTCCACCAAAAAAGTCTTTTTACATTTGGTCTTATTTTTCAGACGTCCATACCAAGATACTCCCTGTGATATCTTGCTCCACATGTCGCTATAAATTTCATCTCTTGTATCAAAATGACGCAATAGGGAATGTTTCTGTCCGATAAGTTCGTGCTCTGAATAACCCGTCATTTTGCAAAAGGCATCACTTACGCAAGTTATGACACCGTGTGTGTTGGTAACGGAAATAGGTACATGTTTTCCTATTAAAGAAATATATTGTAAATAAGATTCATACTTCATTTAAATTACTGCTTTTCAATTCACTTTTTATATTTTAACTTGTTATTACAAGTTGATAGAAAAATTTTATCCTAATAAACTTTACAACTTCTTATAACAAGTTGGATTAAATGAAAGATATTTTAGATTTACCCGAAGATTTTATAGATGACCTACATGTAGAAATAGGCAATAATGTTAAAAAAGCACGTACAGAAAAAGGACTCAGTCAACTAAAACTAGCGCAGATGATAGGGCATAAATCCGTTTCTATCATTTCTCTTGCGGAGATTTACCATAATAAACAGCACTTCAATATAGAGCATCTGGCAAAAATCGCTTATGTACTTGAAATAGATATGTGTGAACTGTTGCCGAAGACGTTATAAAATGGATTGTCTCTTATGATAATGTTAAAAAAATCAAGAACTATACAAAGGCTGTCATAAAAATTTAACACACAGCTTACATGTAGTAGAGTAGGTCAAGAAATTGTTAATATTTCTGATTTTTCATAGAAATTCTTATAAATATATGCAGTATCTCTATCGCTGCCGGAGTAATACCCGAAATCTGCGAAGCTGCTTGGAGTGTTGGTGGATTGAAAGCTTCTAGCTTTTCAACTATCTCTTTACTAAGCCCGCTGATTTTTCTAAAATCAAAACTTGGTGGAATTTCAATCTTGAGGTACTTTTTCATCTTCTGTATCTCTTCGCTTTGCTTATCTACATAGCGAGCATATTTTCCCTCTACTAAAATCTCTTCAAGTATATACGGTGCATATTTCGATAACTCCGGAACTAGCTTTAGCATCTTTTGTACATCAAAACTTTTTCTTGCTATGAGTTGCTGAGCTGTAATACTATCTTTTATCTTCTCTTCACCCATGCTCTCTAAAACAGCTAGAAACTCTTTGCTTGGAGTAAAAGCAGTCTCGTTTAAAAGTCTTAACCCCTCTTGTATCTGCTCATCTTTTACTTTTACTTTTGCATAAATTTCATCATCAATAAGTCCAAGAGCATGTCCGTAGCGGCTCAGTCTTGTATCTGCCGACTCTTCACGCAAAAGTAGTCTGTACTCAGCGCGTGATGTAAACATGCGGTAAGGCTCTTTTGTGCCTTTTGTAACCAAATCGTCTATCAAAACACCAATATACGCCTCATCACGGCGCAAAATTAAAGGCTCTTTGCCTTGCAGACTTAGAGTTGCATTTATGCCAGCCATAAGCCCTTGCGCGGCAGCTTCCTCATAACCTGTTGTTCCGTTTATCTGCCCTGCCAAATAAAGACCGCTAATTTTTTTAGTCTCTAAGGAGTGTTTCAGTTCTCTTGGGTCCACAAAATCATACTCTATAGCATAACCGTAACGAACTATCTTTGCATTTTCCATGCCATGTACGGAGTGAATCATCTGTTGTTGAACATCAGGCGGAAGCGATGTGCTCATACCGTTTATATAGCACTCCGTGTTTTCCATGGTTTGAGGCTCTATAAAAAGATGGTGTCTATCTTTATCTCTAAAACGGTTAACCTTATCCTCAATACTTGGGCAGTAACGTGGTCCAGTTCCCTCTATTTGCCCAGTAAAAAGTGGTGCTCGGTAGAAGTTACTCTCTATGATACTATGCGTATTTTCATTTGTATAAGCTATGAAACATGGAATTTGCTTTTTAGTTTTTCTAAACTCATCACGGTCGGTCCTAAAACTAAAAGGACTTGGAACTTCATCACCATCCTGCTTCTCCATAACCGAAAAGTCAATAGATGAAGCATCAACTCTTGCGCATGTTCCAGTTTTTAGCCTTCCCATTTCAAGCCCGCACTCTTTTAACGATATGCTAAGTCCTTCACTACTCTGCTCACCAAAACGTCCACCTACTTGCTTTATCTCTCCTACATGTATAACGCCGCGTAAAAAAGTTCCACTTGTGATAATCACTTTTTTAGCGCTATACTCGTTTAAAAGGTTGGTTTTTACACCTTTTATCTCACTGTTTTGGACAACAAGAGACTCTACCATCTCTTGAACAAGTTCAAGATTTGGCGTGGTTAAGATTTTATTTCTGGCAATTACACGGTATCTGTCCATATCTATCTGTGCACGGCTTCCACGAACAGCAGGACCTTTTGTCTGGTTTAGTATACGAAACTGTATGCCGACTTCATCTGTAATAAGAGCCATCTCGCCACCCAGAGCATCAATTTCGCGAACCAAATGACCTTTTGCCAATCCACCTATTGCAGGATTACAGCTCGTCGCACCTACATTTTCGGCAAGCATTGAGACAAGCAGAGTTTTAGCTCCCATTCTTGCACTACTAAGTGCCGCTTCAACTCCTGCATGTCCGCCGCCTACTACCAATACATCATAATTCATATAATTTCCATATTTTTTTCTTTAGCCGAATTTTATCATTTTTGAGTATCATTTGCGTAATATATTCTAAACAATGGTTTAAACTGATGATAAAAAAAGCACATGACGCATACAACGCTCAAGATTTCAAAGCTGCCTTTGAACTCTACACAGAATTAGCGGACAAGGGCAGCTTTGAAATCTTGA